>Ga0265309_10000001_pt1 | contig 115726 bp, 104 predicted proteins | sample Helome_FD_192492 | JGI IMG/M metagenome (GOLD analysis project Ga0265309, IMG submission 192492) | Marine sediment microbial communities from subtidal zone of North Sea - Hel_20160524 (Illumina Assembly) | ecosystem: Environmental > Aquatic > Marine > Subtidal zone > Sediment ...
GGTAAGAAGGCTGAAGCATGGCAAACTTTACTTCCAAACTGTAAAATACTAAAGTGTTCTCACCCTGCATCAGCTGCATATAGAGGTGGTGAATGGAACTGTAATGACGTTTTTAACAAGGCTAATCTAGAACTAGAAAAGCAAGGGAAAACTTGCATAGAATGGTAGATTTTATTACCTTTGATAACCTTAAATTATAATATAAATGGCTAATAACCAGGAACTTAAGCGGAAGCAAGATATTGCTGAATTTAAAAAATCTTTTTATAGAACTCATGGAGTAAAATTGTATATTTACACTCCTCTTGAAGAAAATAAAAAAATTCCTTTAGGTATATTTCATGATAGTGCATTAGCTGCATTACATGATCATCACCCTAGGTTTCGTAGAATTAAAAATCTACAACATAGAACTAGATTCAGAGATTATCTTGTATATGTACAAGTTATGTCTTACTTGGCTCACAAGGAAGGACATACTAAAAGCAGTATAGGTAAATTTTTAAAACGCAACCATGCAACCGTTATCAATTCATGTAAAATGATTGAGAATGGATTTTTCAGTAATGAACAAACAGTAATGGATGCTCATAATAACACTTTAAAACACTTAGAAAAATATGTGGGAACTATTTCAGAAGATACTGAAAGCAAACCTGACTCCAAACCAGAGCTTGATCCTATTTGGTATGAAGCAAAAAATCTCCTTACCAGAGGTAGTAGCAAAGGATAGGGAAGTTTTAGTAAGTAAAGGCTTTCTTGAATTAAAAGATGGTCAATATATAATGACAGATAAAGCCAAAGTAATTTGTGCTACTCTAGACAGTTATTTTATCAAAGCTAAGAAAAAGACTGACATCCAACTAATGGGTAAAGACTTTGTAGAAAAGATAAACAGCTATAGAGAAGTATTTCCTGCTAAAAAGTTACCAAGCGGTAAGCCTGCAAGAAATAATGTCAAAGCTTTAGGGGAAGCATTTAGATGGTTCTTTGAAACATATGATCATACATGGGATGAAGTTCATGAAGCAACAAGAATGTATGTTAATGAGTACAGAGATGCAGGCTATATGTATATGCAGACAAGTCAGTACTTTATATGTAAGCAAGATAAACATAGGGTCAAACACTCAACTTTAGCTGACTACTGTGATATGATAGTAGAAGGTGTAAGTACAGAAGATGAACACTTTAAAGAAAGAGTAGTATAATGACATCAGATAAAATAACAGAAGTATTAAATAAGTTAAATCAGGTACTAGAAGATTTTCAAATGCTTAGAGATGGGACATGGGTTCCGGATGAATCCTCATGTGAGGCAAGTATAGAAAATGTTGAGAGTATCATATACACAGTAGAAAATGAGTAAACCAACACCAGCATGGGTGGGCCAATATACAGCCTTCAATGATGCACTAAAATATATGTACGCTAGGTCAACAGGAGATGAAAAATCAATTTACACTCCCTGGCCTAAGTTTAATGATGCAGCCACTGATGGACTAGAATGGAATACCCTTACTGTTATTGGTGGAAGACCTGGCTCAGGTAAAACTCTGATTAAAGATCAGATTATACGTGAGTCTTTTATGCTTAATCCTAATGATGAATTTAGAGTATTAGAATTTCAATTTGAGATGGTGGGTAGAACCTCAGCAATTAGAGAATTCAGTTCTATAACCGGTAAGACATATAAAGAGTTGTGTAGTGCTGGATCTGTATTAAGTACTGACACATTAAACAGTTGTCATCAGTATGCTAAAGAAAGAGTAAAGTATCCTGTAGACATTATATCAACACCATTGACTGTAAATCAAATGCGTGATCAAATTGATCAGTATATGACTAAACATAAAGGTGTAAAAACTATAATTACATTAGATCATACAATGCTTGTAAAGAGAGCGCCTTATCAAAACAATTCATTAGATATGTTATTTGAGCTAGGTGAGTTCTTTACACAATGTAAAAGAGATTATCCTTGTTTATTTATTGCATTATCACAACTCAATAGAAATATTGATAACCCTGATAGAGCAATTGATGGCAAGTATGGTAATTATATTCTTGAGTCTGATATATTTGGATCAGATGCAATGCTTCAACACGCAGATATGCTGATTGGTATTAACCGGCCAGCTAAGCAGAAGATAAGGTTCTATGGACCTGATAGATATATTATAGAAAATGATAGGACGTTGGTATTACATTTCTTAAAAGCAAGAAATGGTGATGCAAGAATGAGTTTTTTCAAAGCAGAATTTGAAAAGATGCAGATTGCAGAAATGCCTACTCCTGGACAACAAGAACGTAGATGATAAGCACTAAAAAATTAAACACAGAAATTATGGGATTAACTCCTGAAGAACGTAAACAAAAAGTAAATAAATTAAAAGAGGAGCATGAAGATTATTTTCAAACAAGTGGTAATCTAAATGCACTGTATATACCAAAGATGGCCTACAGGCCTAAAGGTAAAGATGAATTGCATGTATCATTCTTTCCTAGTGAGCTAGATAAAGATAAAGATATATATACTGAGTTTGTAAGTATTGATTATGATTCTGAAGATCCAAAAAGAACATTATATTTGCACAGAGCAAATCCACACTGGAAATCAGAATATGAATTAGTTACATCTAGCTCAGGATTTCAAAGACATCTTATACCTGTAAGTGAATTAAAAGTTATCAATGATATAACTTCTAGAAATGGTTCTATAATAGAAGAACCTAAATTTGTAGCAGACATAGGTAAAACATTATTTGATCTACCTAATCCTGATGCAGGTACAAGTACAGATCTAGTTGATAAACTTGAAGATATCAATCAAACATTAATAACATTAACTAAAGTAATCAATAAATTAATTAAGTAAACATGGCAAACAGCGTATTAGTAATTGCTGATTCAGGGACAGGAAAGTCTACCTCAATCAGAACATTAGATCCAAAAGAGACTTTCATTATAAACATAGCAAATAAACCTTTACCTTTTAAGGGTTGGAAGAGTAAGTATACTCAGATAACTAAAGACAATCCTAAAGGTAATCTTACCTCAGCTGCTACTGCTCCTGGTATTATTAAGGCAATGCGTCATGTAAATGACAAAATGGGCCACATCAAAACTATTGTAGTTGATGACTGGCAATATATGAGTTCTTTTGAATACTTTGATAGAGCTAATGAGAAAGGATATGAAAAGTTTACTCAGATTGCAGCTAACCTAGCACAAGTTGCTAAGTTACCAAAAGATCTAAGAGAAGACTTGACTATTATTTTCTTGACTCACTCAGAAGATTCAACTGATATAAATGGAAATAGAAAAATTAAAGCTAAAACTGTTGGTAAAATGATTGACAACACTTTAACTTTGGAAGGCCTATTCTCTATTGTTTTATTTGGAAAAGTAAATAAAAATGATGATGGTGAACTTATCTATGGTTTTGAAACTCAAAACAACGGAGAGAACACATGTAAATCACCAATGGGTATGTTTGATGATAAGTTTATTGCCAATGACCTACAATTTGTAACCAGTTGTATTGAAGAATACAACAAATAAATTAATAATTAAAATCAAAAATTATGTTAAGTACTAAAGACATGTCTGCCGGATCAGGTGGAACAAAACCAGTTATTGGAACAGGAAATCAAAAAGTAATGATCAACTCAATTACATTTGATCAAACACCATATGATATGGATGCATACAATATTACATTGCATGTAGAAAGTGAGCCTATTGTAGGTGAATTTAATGGATTCTTAAAGGATGTTAACAATCCTAATGGTGAACGTTATGCAGGCCAGGTAGGTAGAGTTAGATTCTCACCCTATCCATTTAAAGATGCTACATTAAACAATGGTAATGAAATCAGCAGAGATACAGAAGTATTAAAGGCTATGGTTTTCTTATCTGAAGTAGTTGGTAAAAGAGCTGAGCTTGATGCTATTGAAGCAAATACTATTGAAGACTTTATGATTAAGGCTGCAAAAATTTGTTCTCAAACAGGATATGTAAATGCATGTTTGGGTGCACGTGAATGGGAAAACAAAGAAGGTTATGTAAATAATGATTTGTTCCTTCCTAAGAGAAATAGAATGGGTGTACCTCTTGAAGAAGTAGATGCAGAAAATTCTAATCTTATTACATTTGACAAGAATGATACTAATCATTTCCGTCCTATGGTAAAGAAAGAATCTGCACCTGCTAATAACTTTGAACCAGCTCCTACTGCAGGATCTGACTTTGAACTTTAATATCTCCAATTAGAAAGAGTGGGCTCAGTATATTGCTGGGCCCATTTCTTTTTAATATCTTTGATTTTATGTTTAACACTAAAAACATTGTAGGAGAAGGACAAGATGTACCAAGTACTTGGGTATTTCAATATTACTTAGATCTTCCTGAACAGCTTACTGGTCAAGATGTTAAGATTAAATCTATATTTAATCCTAATGAAAGAACACCTAGCTTTTGCATATATGTAGATAAATCTATTATGCAGTATAAGTTCAAAGACTTTTCAACAGGAAAGAGTGGTAATAAAGTAGACCTAATTAAACTTGTATTTAATCTTGAATACCACGGAGCCATGACAAGGATGGTAAGTGACTATAATAAATATGTTAGATCATCAGAATATGTGCAACCAAAGTTTACACCTCAATCAAGATGGAAAATTGACTTTATTAAAGAAAGACAATGGACCACTGAGGATAGGAAGTTTTGGTTATCTTTTAGAATAGGTAAAACTATGCTTGAAGAGTACAACGTCAGACCAATTGATTATTATAATTTAATTAAAGATGATTCAGGTGAAATAAGAAAGCTAACTATAGGTAGTAAGTGGTGTTATGGTTATTTTGATAAGAATGGTGAAGTTTATAAAATGTATCAACCTTTTAGTAAGAAGTACAAATTTTATAAAGCAAAACCATATTTACAAGGTAAGGACCAGTTGACATACAAACAGCCTTATTTAGTTATTTGTTCATCTCTCAAGGATTCAATGTGCTTAAAGAGTATGGGTTATAACTTAGATGTTATTAGTCCTGACTCAGAAAATACTATGATTAAACCTCATATTATAGAGCACTTAAAGAAGAAGTATAAAAAAGTAATCACTCTATTTGATAATGATGACGCAGGTAGGCATGCTGTGGAAGTATATTTAAAAGAATATAAAATCCATGGTTTTGTGCCAACTATATGTAAAGACATATCAGACGCTATGAAAGAGCATGGGTTTGATAAAGTGCATAGTATGCTAAAGCCATTATTAAAAGAGACCTTAAATAAATAATATATGAAATGGTTTATACCGGGAAACGTACCTTCTAGTAAGAATGGAAGAAGATGGACAGGTAAATACTTTATTGCTAGTAAAGCTGTAATGAATTACAGAAAAGCTACTAAAGATATTTATCTTAAATATACTGAAGAGTTTAAGAAAGAACTCAAGAAGCATGAGCTTCCAGTTAAGATATCTTTTGAATTTATTAGAGGCAGCCGCCATAAATTTGATTATATAAATCCTGCACAAACAGTGCAAGATGATATGGTCAAGTATGGTTGGATAGAAGATGATAATGCAGAATTTATAATTCCTGCATTTGAGCAATATACTTATGATAAGAAGAATCCAGGCGTATGGATAGAGATAATTACAAAGTAATTACAATAGATGAATTTTTTAAATTAAAAGAAATGTTTCAAGGTTTACCTGATGATCAGGAGATGGCCTGGGAGATTTATAAGAATAATTATAAAGATGATGCTATTGACTTACTTATGCATAAAGCATTAGTTTTTAAACACAGAAAGAAGTTTGCTGATGCAGTTCAATTTATTGATCAGCCTGAAGTTGGCAAGCAGGCTTTATATATCTATATAGATTTTTATAAAGCAGAATCTATTTACAAAGAAATATTAGATAAAATTATGAATCAATGATAAAAATACAAGATCAGGTTGCACGGACAACCAAAAGTTTAATATTTACAGAGCCCTTTTACGGGCTCTTTTTAATTGGTATCAATAAGCAATACAGTGAGCATATTCCTACAGCAGGAGTAAGCAAGAAAGGTATTGGTATGCAATTGACTATAAACCCAGAGTTTTTTAATAATCTTAGTGAAGATCACAGATTTGGATTAATTAAACATGAGCTTTTGCATATTGCATTTGGTCATTTATTATTAAGAGATCTATATTCTGATCATAAGTTATTTAATATAGCTGCTGATTTAGAAATTAACCAGTACATACTGGAAAGTAATTTACCAACCGGTGGATTATTATTATCAAGTTTTCCTGAATTGAATCTTCCAACTAAAGCAGGTACTAAAAAGTACTATGAGCTTTTAGAACAAGCACAACAAGATGGGTCTTGCCCATCATTAGATAGCTTAATGGACACTATGGATGGTAATAGCCCACATTGTCATAGTACATGGGAAGAGTTTGATGAATTGCCTGAAGCTGATAAAAAATTGATGCAAAAACAAATTGAGCATCAATTAAAAGAAGCTGCTGAACAAACAGAAAAGAAATGTGGTAATATACCAGGTGAACTTTCTGATTTGATACGCAGGCTAACACATATTGAACCGCCTAAGTTTGATTGGAAAGGATATCTAAGAAGGTTTGTAGGTAATTCTTCTATAGTATATACTAAAAAGCTGAGACGTAAATACAATAAACGTTATGCTGCTAATCCAGGCCTTAAGATTAAATTCAAGAATCATATACTAGTTGGCGTTGACACAAGTGGATCTGTAAATAATGAAGAGCTGAAAGAATTCTTTAGTGAATTAGCTCATATGCATAAAACAGGTCATAAGATTACAATTGCACAGTGTGACACTAGTTTAAGAAGTGTGGTAGAATTTAATCCAAAGAAAGATTGGGAAATACACGGTCGTGGTGGAACTAGTTTTCAACCAGTAATAGATCATTTTAATGAAAATAAAGGAGCTTATACAGCTCTTGTATATTTAACAGATGGTGAAGCTTATTCTCCAGATGACTGTCCTAAGAATACCTTATGGGTTCTTAGTAGTATATCTGATATGAATGATGAGTTACCAGGACAAGTAATAAAATTAAATTAATAGAAAATGGCACAAGTAAATTTAAATGTAACAGAGTTAAAAGGATTTGTAAATCACATAATTACAAACAACAGATTTTTACAAAAGGGTGATAAAAGCCCTGTATCAGTAGAAGTTGTAGGTGAATCAGGTATTGGTAAGACTTCTACTATAGTAGAGCTTGCTCAGGAAAATAACCTAAAATTTGTAAAGTTAAACCTAGCTCAGATAGAAGAGTTGGGTGACTTAGTTGGTTTCCCTGTACGTCAATTTCAGATGTACAAAGAGAAAATAGTACCAGCAAAGAAATTAGATGATATCAGTTATACTGCTGCACAAAGAGCTGCAGCATCTGCTGACTTAGCTAAAATGGGTCCTGTAACAAAAAAAGTTGGTCAATGGGTTGATGAGCTTGCAGTACAAGAATATCTTAAGCAAGGATTTAAGATGACCGGTAAGAATAGAATGTCTTATTGTGCACCTGAATGGATTGCTGACGCTAAAGAAGGTGGTATCTTATTATTAGATGACTGGAACAGAGCTGACACAAGATTTATTCAAGCTGTGATGGAGTTGATTGACAGACAAACTTATATTTCATGGACTCTACCAAAAGACTGGCACATAATTTTGACAGCAAATCCGGATAACGGGGATTATATGGTTAACAGTGTAGATAGTGCACAGAAGACTAGATATGTAACCGCAAACCTTAAGTTTGATGTTAATGTATGGGCAGAGTGGGCTGAAGGTGCAGGAATTGATACAAGATGTATTAACTTCCTGTTACTTCATCCAGAACTTGTAACGCAAGAAACAAATGCAAGATCTATTACAACTTTCTTTAACTCTATATCAAGTTTTGATAATTTTGAGGATAACTTATCTTTAATCCAAATGATTGGAGAAGGTAGTGTTGGAGATGAGTTTGCTTCTATGTTTACAACCTTTATTAATAATAAGCTTGATAAGCTAGTAACACCAAAAGATTTGTTGACTCATGATAATGAGGCATACATCTTAGGTGAGCTTAGAGGTTGTATTGGTAAAGATGATACGTACCGTGCAGATATTGCATCTACTCTGGCTACAAGGCTGGGTAACTTCTCAGTTGTTCATTCTAAAGAGAATACAATAACTCAGAAGTTGACTGATAGATTAATAGCATTATGTACAAAAGATTATTTTACCAATGATCTTAAGTATTTAATTGTACGTACTATTTTTAATGGTAATAAAAAGAAGTTTAACAAATTGATGATGGTTCCAGAGATCATCCAAATGACAATGAAATAAAATGGCAAATAAATCAGTATATCAAGATTTTGATGCTGATGCTTTAGCTTACTTTGGACTAGAAAAGGACACTATTTATGGTGTCCTTTCTGGTTCAGAGGATGTTAATAAAGTATTATGTACTCAAGATCAAACAACTTATGAGAAAATAAATACTATACTAACGGTACCCACAGAGGATGACCAAACTTTTAGAACCAAAAAGAAAGCTTTTATATTACCTAAGTGTAATGCATCACAAGATAGATTAAAAGCTGCTCTTAAAGAGCATGGTATAACTGTAACAAATGATTATGAATTAGCAGATTTAATTATAGGTCATGAAGACATTACTGCTAATACATTACAGAATGCGGAAAATATCCCATCTACAATAATGATGAATAAGATATGGAATTATGAAACTACAATAGGAGATGCAACAAAAATGGGTGTTCTTAAAAAAGTATCAGATTCTGGTTTAGAGTGTATTATTACACCTAAAATTACAGACAATGTAAGATATTATGATATAGATATAAAAGATAGTCTATATGATAACTGGATGATTACTGGTATGGCTATAAATTTAGCGCATATAATTGATACCACAGACGTTAGTGTTATTGATCCTGAAACTGTGTTACATGCATCTGCTACTAAAATGACTCTTGATGAAGAGCTTTTTAATGATTTAAAAGCACAACTGAATGCTTATGGTGATGATAAGGCTTTAGCTCTTAAAATTATTCCTACTATTGATTATAAGAAAAACTATCATTTATTATGGCAGTTTGCTCAAGACTGTAGTAGTATAACATATGCAGACAATAGAGATAAAGATTTGCAATATTGGTTGCAAGCATCAAACTTTAATTTTTTTACCCATAAAAGTGCACAAGACATGATACTATGGTTAGAGGATCAAGATAAACTTGATAAAGTATCATTTAGATATCTTGAGCCTATAGTGAGGAGAGAAATAAGCATTCACAACAGAGATCTTTATACATTTAAAGTAGCTGTTAAAAAAGAATATCAAAAATATTTAAAGAAATGAAAAAAAGAGTAAGTATAGAAATTAATTGTCAAGCTGCTAATATAGATAACAATGGTAGACTAACAGGAAATGCATTTAAATGGAACTTTCTTGATGGTATGCATGTTTATTGCAGTAATTCATGGGAAGTTAGAGCAGAAGATATGCAAAAGCTTGGTGTACCAGGCCTTGTAGATTCTGTTGACTTGCAAGATAAAAAAATCTATAGGTATCCAAGATTGGATTTACCTAGACAGAAAGTAGATCTTTTAAAAGAGAAGTTTAACTGTAAAGTTATTAGAGATATAAATAAAGCTGACATAGGTATTGTATCTATGAAGTTCTTTGATAATCTAGTTAATAGAGAATGGGGAAATTCTATTTCATATGTAGAGCTCTATGGTATTTTATCAGAACTTAAAAATTCAGATTTATTATCTGACTCTGCACTAACTGAACTAAGAGATTTTATGTCTCAAACAGATACTACATATAGAGTTACTTTTAAGTATAATAAAGATTGGTCAGAATCTGATCCTACTGCAATAAAAATGTATGAGTTTGTAGAACAAATATCACAAGCCAACAGGAAAGAAGATAGAGGTCATGATTGGATATTACCAAAAGAGAACTATGATACATATGACACCATAATAAATTCTGGTGTTGATCTTATTGCAGACATTGATGTATGTGCTATAATAGATGAAGACCTTGCTGTTTTAGAAAATGAAAAGTTTGATGAGGTAGAAAAGATGGTTACTAGTAGTGACATAGATAATAGATCATTAGCTTTAGAGATGTTGGCTAACTCCAATATTGAAAAATCTTTTGATGTGGTATCTGGTATTTATTTCTGGCACTATGATTGGCTTAAGGCTACTACAAACTGGAACACAGTTAACGTTAAAGCTTTTAGAAAAAGAATGAAATCTTATGAGGGAAACCATAACACTCAAGCTATTTACTCTTTCAATAAGTATCTAAATCTTTTGGCTACTGACAGAAAATTAAGTAAATTTGCTGTGGATAGTACCAAAGAAAAGCTTCATAAAACATTTTTAGGTAATCTAGTTGGCCCACGTGCAGATGTATTTAGGGTAGACTTAGATTCACTATATATCAATGAAGAGTTAACTAATAAAATTATTTCAGATGAATAGAAACATGGAAAGGGAAGAGGAGTTTTATGCAAATAAGAATTTTGCATTTAGCTATTCTTCTCTTAACAAATTATTATTTTCCCCATCCTTATTTTATAAGGACTATATTTTACAAGATCGTGAGATCAGAACTGACAAGCATTTAGTAGAAGGTAAACTTGTGCATTGTTTAGTATTTGAACCTGAAAACTTAAACAAAAAGTTTAACATTGTACCCGGTAAAGCACCATCAGATAGTGTTAGAAAGGTCCTAAAAAACATGTCTTTATATACTGATGCAAAATTGTTATTTGATGTTCCATCTGAAATAGTATTGGATTCACTCAAAGAAATGAATTTGTATCAATCTCTTAAAACAGATGAACAACGTATTGTAAAGATCATAAAAAAAGAGTTTGAACCTTATTGGGAATTCTTATCTAATACTAATGTAGATGTCATTAATGAAGATACATTATTAGACTGTACTGCTAAAGCTGAAGTTATAAAAGCTAATGAAGAGGTTATGAGTTTATTTAAAAATCAATCAACTGATTTTGATTTAGATCCAATATCCACGCATGCAGAAGAATATCTTAAATCTAAGTTAGAGACATTTGCTTTTGGTTTACATGGCTATGTTGATTATTATACAGTTGACACTGAGACAAAGACAGTTACAATATGTGACCTCAAAACATCCGGCAAGACTGTAGATAATTTTTCTGAAAGTGTTGACTTTTATAACTATTGGTTACAGGCAGCTATATACTCTAAAATGGTATATGATTCTCTTGGACAAGATAGAGATGACTACACAATAACATTTAAGTTTATAGTCATTGATAAGTATAATCAAGTATATGTTTATGAAGTATCACAAGAGTCAATGGTCAAATGGGCTGAGGGTTTAGGTGGTGTTTTAAAGATTGCAGATTATCATTACAGTGAGAAAAACTATTCATTACCTTATGATTTGTTAATAGAAAAGGTTAAATTATAGTATGGGTGTATATTTAGAATATTTTCAAAAAAGCAAAGTATTTCTTTATCCTTTACTAGAAATAAAGAAAGGCATTACCCGTGTACCAATACAAACGTATGTTGCATGGGATAATGTCTATTCTACAAATGACCTTAAGTTTTTATGTGTTTACACAACAAAAAAAAACCCAAAGTTCAATAGTTTTGTAAACAACAACTTAATGAAACATTCATTGCTTGAAGAAGTGATAGAGTTAAAAGAAAACAAGCACTTGTTTATTTATGATTTTACAAAGTTTAAATCTGACTATAAAAAATTCCTTGAAGGTAAATATTCTCAGTACAGTTTAAATAGTAAAATTAGTATAATAGATTTCTTTGGAACACAAGATAAGATTGGATCATACGTTGAAGGATTTCTTACACCAGAAGGTGTGCATGAAGAATATGCTGAATTCCTAGGTGTAAATATAAAATCTGTAGAAGATATATATGAAGTATGTACTCCTCCTGATCTTACCAAAGAAATGTTAATTGATAATAATCATGTTATTAATCAATTATTAAAAAATAGTTCCATATCTTTGACAAATAAATAATAAATTATGGCAAACCAAATTGGACAAAACATGATGTTAGTAAATTCTACTTTTAGAAATACTAAATCATTTACTTTAATTCCTGTGAGCTTAGACTCACCTTACACAGAAGCCATGTTTGACCCAGCGTCAGGCATATTAGCAGTCATCAGTAAAGTGATGAAACAATCTTATCATATGGTACCTAAATTGGATGATGATGGTCAACCGCAAAGGTTAAAAAATCCAAATCCACAAACAGGTAAGACACATAAAGAAGAAAGAAGATTGGTAGATACATTTTCTGAGTTTTATCTTAGTGATAGAGCTGATATAGAAACATTCATTCATATGTTTGCAATTAATGCTGATAACTTTTCAGTTGAAGAATTCTTTGTAGACTTACAGAAGACAGAACCTTCTAAAATAATTATTCCGGGCTAATAGGCTTCCCATACTATCCACCTATTAGACTGGTACAAAGAAACCTCATTGATTTGGGGTTTTTTTGGCACTAATATTTAAAAGTACAAACATGAAACATTGGGTAATGGACTATGAGACTTTATCTAATTGTTTTACCGGGGTATTTGAACACTATAAGACTACTGAAAGGAAAATCTTTGTTGTTCATGACCTGCGTAATGATTTAGATAGTTTCATAAGTTTCCTTGAAGAAAATATTAACAACAGAGAGTGGCATATATCCTACAATGGATTAGCTTTTGATGGCCAAGTCACTCATTATATAATAGATAATCACTTTTTGTGGTCTGATTTAAGCGGTTGTGAAATTGCTCAAATCATTTATAAGTATGCCCAACGTTGTATTCAAAAATCTAATGCAAAAGAATTCAGTGATTACCCTCAATGGAAGATGCAAATAGGTCAGATAGACATATTTAAATTACATCATTGGGATAATCCAGCTAAACGTTCAAGTCTTAAATGGATCCAGTATAGTATGGATTGGGAAAACATTCTAGATATGCCTATTCATCATGAGACAGAAATAAAAACTCAAGAAGAAATAGATATTATCCTTGAATATTGCATTAATGATGTTAGATCTACAAAAGAAATATATAATAGATCTAAGTCTCAGGTTGGCCTAAGAAAAGAACTAACTGCAACTTATGACATTAACATGTTTAGTGCATCAGAACCAAGGATCAGTAAAGAAATATTTGGTTATTACTTATCTAGAAGCTTAAATATACCAATGAGAAATCTTAAACAAATGAGAACTCATAGGGATACCATAAAAGTTAAAGATATAATATTACCATACATCTCATTTACATCTCCTGAGTTTAAACTACTACATGAAAGGTTTAAATCACTTGAGATAGATGCATCTAAGTTAAAGGGTAGTTTTAAGTACAACATCTTGTACAAAAATGTTAAGACTCATTTTGGATTAGGTGGTGCACACGGTGCAGCGGCTAAAGGTGTTTATGAAAGCTCAGATGATATGATTATTATGTCATCAGATGTTACTAGTTTTTACCCTAATCTTGCTATTAAAAATCAATGGTCTCCGGGTCATTTCCCAAAAGAAGCATTTTGTGACCAGTATGAGTGGTTCTTTGAGGAGCGTAAGAAGATACCTAAGAGCAATCCAATGAATTATGTATATAAGATTATACTTAATTCTACTTTTGGTCTTAGCAATGATATAAACAGCTTCTTTTATGATCCTGAGTTATGTATGAGAATTACAATTAATGGTCAGTTGACACTGATGATGTTGTATGAGCAAATAATGGAACGTATACCTGGCGCAATTGCTTTATTGCAAAACACAGATGGTGTAGAAACTATTATACCTAGAGAGCACTATGATTTATATATGGAAATATGTGAAGAATGGGAGCGCACTACAAGTTTAAACTTAGAACATGATGAATACCAAAAATTGGTACTTTCAGATGTTAATAATTACATTGGTGTAAACAACTTTGTAAACGTTGACATTACTAAGTGGAGAGAGATTAAACAGAGTCAGCCTCATTACCTATTTAAGGTTGAGAATGATAAGTTTAGCTTTGCCCCTGTTAAGCTTAAAGGTAGATTTGATTTTCATAACCTGCAGTTACATAAGAATAAGTCTAAGCTAGTGATCCCAAAGGCCATATATCAATACTTTGTTAATGATGTACTACCAGAAGATTACTTAGAAGAGAATAAAAATATTCTTGATTACTGTATAGGCGGTAAATCAAAAGGTGATTGGCAACAAGTAGCTCGTAGTATAAAAAATGGTTCCTTTAATGAAGAGTCTTTGCAGAAAATTAATAGATATTTTATATCTAAAGATGGTGTAAAGATTATTAAAGTCAACAAAAATGACGGGCGTGAGATTCAATTAGAAGCAGGTAGATGGGTACAAACAGTCTTTAATAAGATGAAAGTGGCTCCTAAATGGTCTGACTATAATATAGATAAGCTATATTATATGCAAGCTATTGAAGCAGAGATTAATAGTATATTAACAGTAAATACAAATCAACTAAAATTATTTTAAATGTCAAAAGAAATCAAATTTAATATAGAAGCTAGGAATGGCTTAAAAAATGGTGTGGATGCCTTAGCTAATGCAGTTAAGGTAACCCTAGGCCCTAAAGGAAGAAACGTAGTTATTTCTAAATCCTATGGTAGACCACAAGTAACTAAAGATGGTGTTACTGTAGCTAAAGAAGTAGAATTAGAGGACCCATTAGAAAATATGGGTGCTCAGATGGTTAAAGAAGTAGCAAGTAGAACCAATGATCTGGCTGGTGATGGAACTACAACAGCTACAGTTTTAGCTCAGGCAATTGTTTCAGAAGGATTAAAGAATGTTGCTGCAGGCGCTAACCCTATGGATTTAAAACGTGGAATAGATAAAGCAGTAAGTACTATTGTGGATCATTTAGCAGATAATACCATACCAGTGGATAAGTCTTCTGATATGATCAGACAAGTTGCTAGTATTTCTGCTAATAATGATCATGTTATAGGTAATCTTATTGCTGCAGCTTTTGAAAAGGTAGGTAAAGAAGGTGTAATTACTGTTGAAGAAGCTAAGGGAATGGAAACCTATGTGGATGTTGTAGAAGGAATGCAATTTGACAGAGGATACTTATCTCCATATTTTGTTACTAACCAAGAGAAGATGTCTGTAGATTTAGAAAATCCTTATATTCTTATAGTTAACAAGAAGATTTCTGTTATGAATGACTTGTTACCTGTTTTAGAGTTAGTAGCTCAGTCAGGTAAACCTTTACTAATTATTGCAGAAGATGTTGACGGTGAAGCATTAGCAACTCTTGTTGTAAATAAACTAAGAGGTGGTCTTAAAATAGCTGCAGTCAAAGCTCCAGGTTTTGGTGAGAGAAGAAAAGGTATGTTAGAAGATATAGCAGTTTTAACAGGAGGTACAGTAATCTCTGAAGAAAGTGGTGTTGCACTAGAAAATGCAACATTAGATTTGTTAGGTAAAGCTGAAACAATTACTGTAGATAAAGAAAACACTACAATTGTAAATGGATCAGGAGATGCTGACTATATTGAAGAAAGAGTTTTAAATATTAAGTTTCAAATTGATACTTGTGAAAGTGAATATGACAAAGAGTTATTACAACAACGTTTAGCTAAATTAGCCGGTGGTGTTGCAGTTCTTTATGTTGGAGCAGCATCTGAAGTAGAAATGAGAGAAAAGAAAGATAGAGTTGATGATGCACTTGCTGCAACTAAAGCTGCTGTTGAAGAGGGTGTTGTTATTGGAGGTGGTGTAGAATTGCTTAAAGCTAGTAAAATACTTATTTATGAAACTAATTTTAATGATGAAAGCACAGGTGTAGATATTGTAGCTAGAGCTCTTAGATCACCATTCAGAACTATATGTAAAAACGCAGGTGTAAGTGCTGATGTAAAAATGGAAAGTGTATTATCAAGAGGTGACGGTTTTGGTTATAATGCTAAAACAGATGAATATGTAGATATGCTTGACGCAGGTATTATTGATCCTAAAAAAGTAACAAGGATTGCATTAGAGAATGCTGCTTCTGTTGCTGGTATGATACTTACTACAGAATGTGCATTAATTCAATCAGGGGAAGATCAAATGGGAGCAATGCCTCCAAGTGGTGGTATGCCAGGTATGCCATTTTAATAAACTAAAAACTAAATTATGGATTATTTTGAATTAGAATGTGCAGTTGAAAGCTGGGCAGAAGAAAAAGGTATCTTTGACAAAGCCACACCAATGGCCCAAGCGTTGAAGACATTAGAAGAAACAACTGAGCTTTGCACGGCTATCAATGCTGATGACCGTGAAGAGATTGTTGATGCTATGGGTGATATTATGGTCACCCTGATTATTCAGGCTAAGATGCAAAATGTATCTTTAGAATATTGCCTTAAGTCAGCTTATAATGTTATCTCTAAACGTACAGGTAGAATGATTAATGGACAATTTGTAAAAGATTAATTTGCTGTGTCAGATTAATTTATTATATTTACACTTCAAAAGTTTAATATTATGGGACATAAAAAACCAACAGAGACCACAAGGTCTTATTTAGAGAATGCACCCTTACCTAATCATGGTAAGACATATACAGTTGTCACACACAAAGAGGTGATAGACAATACGTTAACCCTGCTCAGAAAGAGCGGGTTCACAGTTCAAAGAGAGATATACAGAGCAAATACTAATGCTACAATTGCACAAGGTATTTATCATATCTATCCTAGTAGAAGTGTTGATGATGAAATCATTAATGAAACTGAATTAGGGATGATGTTTGCTTGGACAAATTCATATAATAAACTTGTTAGATTCCAGTGTGCTATTGGAGCTTACGTTAAGATTTGTTATAACGGCATGGTTGCCGGGGATATGATGAATTTTAAAAGAAAGCATACCGGGACGGCAAATTTAGATTGTTCTATAAACATTGCTGATCAAGTTAAGAATGCTGAAAAGTATTATAAACGTATTATCCAAGATAGAGATGCAATGAAAATGATCACTCTTACTGATAGAGAACAAGCTGAATTAGTAGGTAGAATGTTTGTACAAGAAGAATTGATTGATTCTCAACAAACATCTATTATTAAAGCTGAGCTAGCTAAACCATCATTTCATTATGGGACAGAATCAAATACCTGTTGGACTTTTTACAATCATGTTACACATGCATTAAAGAAAGCACATCCACGGTACTGGTTACAAGATAGCCAGAACTTTCATGACTTTATTGTTGCAGAGTGTTTGAATAACTCTCAACCTGCCCTAAAGAAAGAGACTATATTATCTGACAAAGTTGTAGTTATTTCTGAACCAGTAAGTGAAGTTGTTGAAGTTGATGAAGATATAACTGACACACAATTAATAGAAAATGTATTTTTAGATCAGTGAAATTAATAGTTGCACTTTTATTAGCTATACTCTTTTTATACATTAGTAGTCAAAACAAAATGAATAAATAGGAGAAAACCAACCGGGGTCTGAGTTACGCATTCTTAGGCCCTGGCTCCTTATTTAATTACCCTACAAAAGAAAAACACATGAAGAAATTTCTAGAGTTTGCTTTAATATGGTATAGTCAGCAGATGGCAATACCTTTTTGGGTTATAGGTCATGTGCACTTATCAATAAATACATATAAAGACATACATGAAATTATTGCTAGCATGGGATTAAACCTGATCGTAGCAATAGGCTTTATTATAGACTATCGTAAAAATAAAGACAAATGAAAACACCAAAGAGAAATGAAAAAAGCTGAAACTAGAAAAGCTACTCCAGTATTTACTGGTGTTCTTAGATACTTCCCGGATGCTATTATGGAAATAGCTCGTGTATCCTTACAGGGAAACAAACAACACCATCCTGATAAACCTTTGCATTGGGACCGCACTAAATCTAATGATGACTTTGATGCATTAGCTAGACATCTTATTGATGCAGGTACTATGGATGATGATGGAATTCGTCACACCGCAAAGGTTGCTTGGCGTGCTCTTGCATGTTTACAAAAAGAACTAGAAGATGCTGAAGCAATTGAAGAATAATAAAGCCCGGAATAAACCGGGCTCTATTTTAAAATGCTATGTTTATTCTTTAGGGTAAAATCTAACTTCAATGTTACCTTGAAGTAGACCTTTAGTACTTGGTGTATTATCTTCCTCTAAGAAATCAATTTCAACAATTACAGGACCTATAGTAACAGGACTTTGTCTAAAGTATAATTCTGCAGGATTAACTCCTTCTGTTATTACTGATCTACCACCTACTAGACACCATACATCCATACCTACACGTACATCTTCACAAGCGGTTGCCGGATCACCCGGTGCATGAAAGGAAAAATTATACTGACCATTCTTTGCTAATGTACAAGTAACCTCACAAGATGTTGTATTTTCAAGTATGTTTAGTGTTATTGGGCTACCTTTTGGATGAGTCCATGATGCAACAAACGTCTTATAAGGTAAAGAACCACCACCAGTACCATTAGCAACTGCAGTAATTCTACCTTGTTGATCAACCGTTATGTCTGCACTAGTATATGCACCTGGCGTTACTGCTGTATCATCTAAATCAATAGTTAATGTATCTGTTGCAGATGCTGTTGATGTTAAACCAACACCTCCTGCTATTAGTACAGTATTATTTGTTTCTATTGTTTGTGAACTTCCTAAATCTCCAACTAAGTTCCAGCTTGTATATTCTGTTGGTATTGATGGGAATGTAATTAAATTACCCTGGCCGTTTATATACTCAGATGCAGATCCTGCCCATGTAAAGTCTAAAGTACTGTCTCCTGTATTACTGCTATCATTTGTTACTGCAACATCTAATGCATCACCTGCTGTTGTTGCTGCTAATGATAGTACACTTGCAAAAGTTATAACACTAGGGTTACCTGATACCATGCTAACACCGGGACCAACAAACTCAAACGCTCCTGACTCTGTAGTATTACCAACCTTAATACTATTTACTGTACTGAATGATAGAGCACTTATAGTTAATGTTTTAACACCATTTACATCTGTATCAACTGAACCTGATAAACCTGAACCTATTGTTACTTTTTCACTCCAATATCCTGCTTGAGTATCTGCTGCATCATATTTAAATTTCACATCTTCTTGAGTAGGGAATGTTGTTAATTCACCTTCTCCATTTATATACTGTCCAGCTACCCCTTTAAAATCTATAGTTAATTTAGGTGTTGTTGTTGGATCAGCTACAGTAAAGTCAATTGAATTTGCTACAACAGGAGTTACTTCAGTTGAAACAGTAGTTACAGTTCCTGGATTTCCTCCTGGAATTGCTGACCATACATTATCTTTACTTAAGAATTTACCTGAAGTATCTGTACCATCAACTGCTGATAATTCTGCTGTTACAACAACATCACCATCTACAGCACCTGTTGGTGTCATATCAATATATGTACCATTTTGTGTGTCTACAGTTTCAACTATGTTTGTTGGAATAGAAGGAAAAGCTTGTAAAGCACCTGTTCCATCTATATAGTCTGTTGTTGCTCCTGCACCTGCAAGAGTTAATGTTCCATTACTTGTTACAGGACTATTAGTTACAGTAAATGCTGAGGGAGCTGCTAAACCAACACTGGTTACAGTTCCTCCACCTCCTGATGCAATACCGTAAACAGTACCATCTATACTTATAGAAGTTAAGTCTACTGTAGGATTGCCCGGATTACCAACTACTACAGAACCTGATCCTTCAACCCATGGTACATTAACAACAAGTTGTGATGCATCATTGAATTGCACACCATAAGTTCTTTGATCTACATCTGATACAGCAGCTGCTGGTTGTGCTTGTACAACATCACTCCACAATTTACCTGTTCCGGTAACTGTAGATGTCATTACTGGTGAAGATGATCCTCCAGTTGCAGTAATTGTTACACCATTTGATCCATCATCAGTAAGTGTAATATTAGTACCTGCTTTTAATAGGACTTTGTCTAATGTTCCATCTGATCCTGCTAATCCTATTGCAAAATCATCTGTACCAGATACTTCACCTGTTAAATCATAAGTAGTTTCTGCAGGTAAAGTAATTTTTTGTGTAGTAATTTCATCTACATGACCCCAATTATCTACTTTTATAACTGAAACAGCATCAAAAGAATCTCCAAAACCTGGATCAAGATTGTTATTGATATAGGTAGTAGTAAGTTTATCATGGTTAAATGTTATAGAATCAGAACTATTGGCAATTGTTGTGATTTTATCACCACCAATAAAAAATACTGTACCATCACAATCAACATTAAATCCACCTTCTCCTCCTACAATCCATTTACAACCGCTTGCTTCATTATCTTTCCAACCTACAGTGCCATCAGGTAGTGCAACAAGGATCTGACTAGGTGTCCCTTCTGTTTGATTAAAATCTAAAACTTTTGATGCTAACCATATCTTATTTAATGGGTCTGAAGTACCTAAACTAACATTACCTGCTAATGTTGAGTCTGCTTTAACAAAGAGATTACCATTTACACTAATTGTTGTGTTACCGGCATCTTGAGTTATGATACTATCTTTTAATGCTTTTAGTTCACATACTCCATCTGTCTCAGTATAAACAGGAACAAATCCTATTTCTCCTGATCCATCTATAGTTCTAGTTAACCCTTTAGTTATTTCACATACTAAATCTTGACCCTTTATAACAAAAGGTTCCATCCTTGGTGCATAAGAAGTTCCAGTATTTAATGTACTGTTTCTCTTTTTACCAAACTCAAACCAATCTGTCTGTAGATTAAGAGTTTTCTTGTCTTTGTTTCTTTGCAGTAGGTTTAAAACCTCTTGTATAAATACGCTCATTTTGTTTTTTTTATAAGTACAGTGCAGATAGTTTAACGCCTGCTTGTACTGTGCATGTTATTGTTATATTTCCATCAGCATCATTAAATGCATCAACTTCAAAAGGTCCTAAAAAACCTTCTTGCCCAGCTGTCAAAGTTATTACAGCGTTTTCCTTAACTAATGTTCCTAATGAAGGATCTATTACTGTTGTTACCACTGGTATTACAGTAGCAGTTACTGATACAGCACTATCATTTTCTAAATGAAAGAATTCTGTTCCTGTATTAGCTAATTTATCACCTGCTGCTGCAGGTGTTGTTGTTGTGGGCTTTAAACCCTCCTGCAATATTCTTTGTGCAATTAATGTTGCCATAATTAATTATTTACAATATCCATTTTTAAAAGCTTCTGATTGAACAGGTTCTGCTGCTCTAGTAGACTTTTGTGGTGGATTTAAGTTTGTTTTTTTAGCCATTCTAATTCTTGCTTCTACAGCCTTTTTATTCTTAGCATTTTGTATTGCTTGAGGAATAGCCGTAGGATTATAAACACCATTAGTTGTAGCTCTTTTATAGTTAGCTCCCTGCATAGGGAATGATATCTTTTTTGCCATGATTACTTCTTTTTAGATTTTGTTCCACCATACATTTTATAGTCTATCACTGACCCGCCAGACATAAAACCTTTTAGTCCTCCACTTTTAGCCATTGATTCCATTCCTGCTTTACCTGGAGTTATGTCTCCATCACCAGCACCTTTTGTAAATCCACCACCATATGTGTATTTTTCATTTTTCATAATTCTTAATTTTTAATTTTTATTACTAATTGATTTAAATTTCTCAGCTCCCCTTGAACCAAAGTAAGCTACATAAACTGTTATTAATAATGACTTTAATAAGTCTACCCATACTGAATCTACTTTAAAGTCAATGTCAGTACTGTCCAATAACATAAATATTACCATTGATATAGTTAAAAATATCAAAGTCATTGGTCTAGTGTTTTTACTTAGCCAAGAATCAGAGCTCATGTCACTGACCCAACGCTTGCTAACCTCTTGCATTTCAACCATATCTTGTTCAAGCAGTTTTAATGCATGCTCTTTATCAACTGGTGATAATGTTTCCTCTTTTTGTATTAAAGATTTAACCATACCTAAAACACCTGCATCAGGAAGCAACTCCCCGGCAAGACCAAGTATACTAGGGACCTTCTTTGTAAGGAACTGTCCTACTTTGGTATCTTTAAACTTCTTTTTAGGTTTTTTATCACTCATTTTTTTAATTTAAGGGTATACTAATATCTCCAAAGGTGTTCTAAGCAATTGACTATCTTGTAGTACATTTGTTGCACCAAAATACGTTTGTAAAGAAAAGTCAGCACTACTTGTACTATTTATATTAAATAGATGTGGGCTTGACTTACCTGTTTGTGATATATTTATTACTGCTTTATCTATGTCAGCCAGATCACTGGAAAAATCAAATTGATATGTTCCTACACCATCTCTACTTACACTTAATGTAAAATCTGTTGTATTTTCTAAAACAGTTATTACTGGAGCACTATCACCAGCTTGGGTCAACAATGCTCTATATATTTTTGGTATTGTTGTAAAGTTTGAAATACTTATTGTATCTCCTTTTGTTTGAACATCTATATCACCACCACCAATTAAAGTTCTAAACCTCAATTGATCACCCACTTCACTTTCAAAAACTTCTTGGCCTCCACCTATATTAATTGCAGATGTTTGATCACCACCACCTGTTGCATTAATAACTAATGAACTACCATCATCACTTATATTTATATTAGAACCTGCCACTATAGATTTAAATCTCAGTGATTCACCAACTTTATCTTTATATAAACCAAAACCTCCTCCTATATTTTCTGCAGTATTTGGTTCACCTTCTGTTGTGATTTCTACATAGTCATCATCTGAAGATAAATTTAAAGTTAAATTAGAACTTAATGATTTAAGTGTACGGAAATATACTGTACATTCACCTGTATCAGGATCATTAACAGTTTTTTGATAAACTGTAGCTGTATCTCCTTTAGCTACAACTGGTGTATTTTCATTAGTACATCCCTTACCTTCTATCTTAAAGTCACTAATCTTAATAAGCTTAACCGCTTTATAAGGGATGGGAGATGCTACACCAGTCATGTCTGGAGTTTCATTCCATTTACCTAGTACTAAGACATCATCTTTTTCAGCAACTTTAGAATACTTGCCTTGTCTAATTAAACTTAATATGTCAGTTAAAATATTCATATCTTATTTGCCATCATAGGTCCATCCACCCATTTTATATTTTTGTTTTTTATCTTTGCCGGATTTATCCTGTACAATTCTTTCTGCATCACCTCCCTTACGCATTTTTTCTGTGTAAGAGCCTTGCATCATGTCTTCTAGTTCACCACCAGTTCTCATAAGCATTTTACTTTTTTGCCTTGATAACTTCTGCTTTGGTAAACATGGTCTATTTTTTGCCATTTTAATTAAATTTAAATATCCAATGTAAACGTTACAAAGAACAAGTATACTTTCATTGTTGCATAATTAAACTCAGCATCTGGTTGTATAAACTCCCATCCTAATGCTAATCTGTTATGTGGCCAATGAAATGCTATTTCTAATTGCCAATCTCCCATTATATTTTACTTTTGGTTTTATTACATAGTCCTTGACGGCAGTGTCCTAAACAAACCTTACCTCTTGAAACCCACTGAATTAATAAACAAATTTGTCTCATTTTTTTACTGGTCTTTTTTTAGGAGCCCTTTTTCTAGTTTTACCTACAACAGCTTTAGGAACATGCCCTAGTTGATTACCAACCTCTTTTATTGCTCTACCTACATCAGCTAATTCATCTGCTGTAAGTTTATAGCGTTTTACAATTTCTACTAATGTAGATTTTGCTTTTTCATCTATTGTTGTTCTTGACCATATAGCTATCCAATAGTCTTGTAAACTATAAGTCCAAATAACGTGTATAATTTTCTTAAACATATTTATGTTTTTAAAGTACTATATTAATAATATACAAATTTTGTCAGACTTAAACAACTGATTGAGACATATAAATATTATCTTCGCATTGCTTACTGATATATATAAATAATAAACATTGGTTCTCTTTTATATCTCAGTTGTATTTAGTAAATTAAATATATCTAGTAGCTTCATTTTCTCCTGTAGGAAATGAGGCTTTTTAATCCTTAATAAATAACCTTATGAACAAAAACATCTTTAAACCCAGAGTAAATATACTACCGTATGAGTATCCACAACTATTAGCATACAAGGATGCCATTAGACATTCCTACTGGATTGATACAGAATTTAATTTTACAGAAGACATACAAGACTTTAAAGTCACTATATCAAATGAAGAAAAAGATGTTATTAAAAAGACAATGCTTGCTATTGCTCAGATAGAAGTTAATGTAAAAACTTTTTGGGGAGATCTTTATAAGCGCATGCCTATTACAGAAGTAGGTGATGTAGGCTTTACTTTTGCTGAGTCAGAAGTAAGACATAAAGATGCCTACGCCAGGCTGCTTAGAATACTAGGATTAGAAAAAGAATTTCAATCAGTAGTTGAAGTGCCTGCAATAGAAGGTAGACTTAAGTACCTAAAGAAGTACTTAGATGGTACACGTTCTAGAGACAATAAAATGTATACTAAGTCTGTATTACTATTTTCTTTATTTATAGAACACGTAAGTCTATTTAGTCAGTTTTTAATTATGATGAGCTTTAACAAAGAAAAGAATGTACTTAAAGGTATATCTAATGTTGTTGAAGCTACTAGTAAAGAAGAAGAGATACACGGCAACTTTGGTGCTGAACTTATTAATATAATTAAGAAAGAAAACCCGGAGTGGTTTGATGAAGAGTTTGAAGAACTCATTTATTCTGCATGTAGAAAAGCATATAGAGCAGAGTGTGGTATACTAGATTGGATTTTTGAACAAGGAGAGCTTGAGTTCTTACCAAAACAAACCATCTATCACTTTATAAAAAACAGATTTAACAACTCTCTAGAAAAGATAGGTATGAAACCAATCTTTGAAGTCAACCAAGAACTTTTAAAATCAGTAGAATGGTTTGATATAGAGATAACAGGCACTAAAGAAGGAGACTTCTTTTACAAGAAGAGTGTTGACTACAATAAAAAAAGCAAAAGCATCACAGTTGATGATTTATTTTAAAAACAAAAACCAATGGAATATAATAAATACTACTGGCTGAATGAAGACAGCCGCACATTTTTATCAAGAGGGTATATATCTGAAAGCCCTGAACAAAGAATCAAAGACATTGCTATAAAAGCAGAAAAGTATTTGAATATAAAAGGCTTTGCAGAAAAGTTTGAGGACTACATGGCAAGAGGTTTTTACTCTTTGTCTACTCCTGTATGGATTAATTTTGGTAAACAAAAAGGTTTACCTATAAGTTGTTATGGATCTAACGTTGATGATAACTTAGATAGCATATTAAATGCTGGCCGTGAAATTGGAATGATGAGTAAATATGGGGGAGGCACAAGTGCTTTTATTGGCAACATTAGAGCAAGAGGAACTGAAATATCTACAGGCGGCTTTGCTGATGGCCCAGTGCACTATGCTAAGATTTATGATACTGTAGTAGATGTATGCAAGCAGTCTGAGGCTAGACGTGGTGCTTGTGCAGTATACCTACCAGTTGAGCATGCGGACATCTTAGAGTTCTTGGATATTGGCACAGAGGGTAACCCTATACAAAATTTGCAGTATGGTGTTACAGTTACTGATCAATGGATGACTGAAATGAAAGAAGGAGATAAAAGCAAGCGTAAGGTATGGGCTAAGATTATTCAAAACAGAAGTGAATTTGGATTTCCGTATATTATGTTTAAAGATAACTCTAATAACAACTCACCTTACAAAGAGCTTGGGATGGAAATCACAGCGTCTAATCTATGTTCAGAGATCCAGCTTCCCACTGATAGTTATAACTCTTTTGTATGTTGCCTTGGTTCTATCAACTTATTACACTGGGACCTTATAAAAGAGACTGACGCAATTGAAACATATGTATATTTCTTAAATGCAGTAATGGATGAATTCATTATTAAGTCTGAAACCATGCCAGGCATGAAGAGAGCATTTAACTTTGCTGAGAAGCACAGAGCTATTGGTCTTGGTGTGTTGGGTTACCACTCATTGTTTCAGTCTAAGCTTCTTGAGTTTGACTCACTACAAGCTAAAGGTTTGAACAGTGAAATATTTAGAACTCTCAAAGATAGAAGTGAGATTGCTTCTAGAGAATTACATAATGAGTATGGATATACATCTCTTAGAGAAGGATATGCTAACACTACTCTTATGGCCATTGCTCCTACTAAGTCTAGTTCATTTATACATGGTGCTGTGTCTATGGGTATAGAGCCTATTAAGTCTAACTACTTTATTAAGGATCTTGCTAAGTCTAAAACTATTTACAAGAACCCGTTTTTAGAAGAGGAGCTTGAGAAGTATGGTCTAAATACAGACAAGACTTGGAAGTCTATCTTAAAGAAAGATGGTAGCGTGCAACACTTAGATTTTCCTACCAAAGAAGTATTTAAATCATTTGTAGAGATATCTCCAAAAGAGATTGTTTTGCAAGCAGCACAAAGACAAAAGTATATTGATCAATCACAGTCATTAAACTTAATGATAGATCCATCTGTCTCAGCTAAAGATATAAATAAATTATACATGTATGCCTGGGAAGAAGGTGTAAAAACTTTGTACTACCAGTTTAGTAAAAGCAGTGCTCAAGATTTTGCACGTAACATTTTAGAATGCTCAAGTTGTGAAGGTTAAAAAAAGAATACTTAAATTATTAGCTTATACAAATAAGCTTACATCATATCAAAAGGTTGCATCCCGTATAGGTTATATGGGTGCAGGCTTTTTGATAGCTGGTCAATGGACACTACATCCGGGATTATTTATACTGGGTTTTATATGTGTAGTTATACAAACATCATCACGTAAACAATGGAATCTTGTTGCTTTAAACGTTAATGGATTAATTGCTTGGACAGTTCATCTTATTAGAACAATGGCAGGATAAGACTAAAGTTTATTTTCTTAATCCTTTATGGTTGTCAATTCTATCTAGAACTTTATTAAGTTCTTCTGTTTTAATTAAGCCTGCCATAGAAGCATTCTTTAAAGCGCTTATAAGTTGTAGTATCATAAAGGGTACTACAACTACCTCAGATAACCAGCTTGTACCTGAAAAACCTTTTTCTACCATAAGTATAACTGTGAGGATAGCTATCCAAACAAAAGTGTTTCTAGTAATTCTTAATGCCTTATATGTTTTAAACCCTTCTCTTTTACAGCCAGCCCAAACTCCAAAAATGCCATCTAACCATAATACTGAACAAACCGCCAGGTACTGTTCCATGTTTTCCATTGATAAATCAAAAAAGTACGTACATAAGTACGTGCAGAATGCTGTTATGCTCACTATAAGTAGTTTAGTTGTCATTGTTAAATTTAATTTTCTTTTGTACTCTTATAGGAGTAACAACATTAATTGGCTTTACTGGTTTAATTATTGGTGTTGTTACTAGTCTTGTATGCATTACAGGTGGACTGTATGTTTGTCTAACATTAACATTTGGAACACTGTGATAATTCCAATTCCAGTTCTGCCAGTTTCCTCTGTATTGATATCTATAATGATCACGGTTTATAAATTCTCTTATTCTATTATCAAGAATTCTAAACTTAAAGTCTCTAACAGGCACCGCAAGAGTGTCACCTTTTTCTGTTATAGTTAAAATACTTTTAATCTTATAGCTTGTAGATATATTATATGTACCACAAGATGAGAACGTTAGGATTATTACTGCTAATACTGTCAATATATTTTTCATAGTTATTCTCAAATGTCTTTATATCCTATATAATAATATACACTTTTTTGGTGTACATATCAAACAAATCCCTAGGTATTATCAGGGAAACTCAATATTTTATTTAATATAGAAATCAGCATTCTTAAGATAAGAATCCCATTTTTGAATAGAATATACTATTGGAAACACATCTTTAAAGTTTTTATATAATTTTAATTCTCCTTTTCTGTTACCTCTTTGATATACATAATTAGAGTTGGCATAAAAAGCTTCTTCATTTCCAGTTACTTTTGCCATTGAATGTTTGAAACCTCCAATAAACAACATCTCAAAAAACTCAGACATTTCACTAACTGATCTTGATGCAGCAATTGGAGAGTTAAACATTTGTTCAACTTGCTCAAATCCTGCAAAAGAAGGCATAAATAATACAAGCTCTTTATAAACTCTATCTGCTTGATACCTTGTTAAATTCTTAAATCTCTTTTCAGTATCACTATCATCATCATCTCCGGATAGTATATCATCAAACAGTAAAGAAATAAACATGACACTAAACATAATACCTAAATCACCCATACTTCTATAGAAGCCAAACAACCTATTCTTAGCCCTTTGATCTATGTTACCACCTTGACCATAGTCTCTAGCACCTTGCTCACCAAACTTTTGGGTTGTGTATTCTTGAACTTGTTGATCAAGATATTCTTTACCCATTGTTCTAAAGTTCATATTACCTTGGGCTAATTCTTTTCTTGCAAAATTTAAGAATGATAAAGCAGATCTATATCTACCTTCCATCCATCCTAAATTTTGATCAAAGTATTCTCTCTGGTATCTTGCTCTAATTGCTGGAGCTAACCACTTTTTAAATTGAATAGCTAAAGCACCTAATGTATGAGATTGCAATACAATTCTATCTTCCTTAGCGTAGTTACCATGAATTTGTTTATTGACTTCTCTTATCTCATTTCTGATTTCATATCTAACCTCATCAGTATAAGTTGATTCTTGACCATTCCTTCTAATTACTGTATCAAAACCTTCTTTAATTTTATTACCATGTGTTGTTGCATCATATTCAAATGCATCATAAAATGATAATTGTTCTCCTGTTTTGCTATTCTTAAGCATAGTATCCATAAGTATGGCCATACCCACTTTAGTTTGTGAATTATATTCCGCAGCATCTTGCATTATATAACCCCATTCAGTTGCTCTATCAAACCAACTCTTACCATCATCAGTAGCTCTACTTTGTTCACGTATGTCAGACATACTATCCATCATTCTAAACATGTCAACAAATCCCTCATACTTACTATTAGGCATTTTTTTATTATAGTCTGCTTTAGCTAAACCTGGTATAATCCCTAATGTTACTACGTCAAGTAAATCTTCTGCACCACCATGTGCCGTTCTTTGAACTAATCCTGGGATAGCTCTTTTATTAAATTCCCAAGTTGCTCTTTTAAATGATTTTTGGCTGTAAAATCTTCCACCAATGGACTCAATATTATTATTTATTCTACCAATTAAGTAGTTATTAAAGTTACCAAATGGATTAAATGCTACATATGATAAAGATGATAGTTGAATAAGACCATCTGCAATTTTATCTACAGTACCCTTTGTAATGTTTTCATTATCATAATGAATCATAGACATAAACTTCTTAGCTCTACGTACTACATTTTTTTCTTGTGTACTTGTATTTGCTTTAGTCCCTAGATTTTCAACAACCTTATCTTTTATTTTTGCTGTTAAATTTAATCTCATGCCTGGAGCTGGAGTATACGTTCTTTGCTCTATAACTTTTACAAAAGCCTTTAACGTGTCATCTACAGCACCCATTGTTTCATAGTTTTGGGCCATAGCACTAAACTTAAGTAAACTAGATGCCATATCTGTACTAACTTGACCTCTACTTGGTGTAGCTCTTAACCTTACCATTTTACCATTTAATACAGCTATTTCCTTCTTGTATCTCTGATCTTGGATTTCATTCTTTTTATACTTTGATTGCAAGAGATCAATCTCTTTTTGCAAATCAGCCATATCAGAATCAAGCTTAGGTCTACCTGTATAGTAGATAGGCATCTGATCAATGATATAACCTTCATTATCTAGTATAACATTTTTTTGAGTAGAAGTTTGTTGAAACATATTCCATGCTCTACTCTCTGACATACTAGCGTACAACTTAGTAAACAATGTTCCATTGTCTTTTACTTCAGACATTAATTTATTCTGTACTAATGGTACTCTACCAAGCATGTTTGATGCTTGACCAATTGGAATTTTCTTTAATAAGTCTTTCTCATACATATCTACGTATAAGTTATAGAACTCTCTTTGAGCAACAGACTTGGCATCAGTACCAGACATTATAGCATCATACTTTGGATTTGCCATATTACGTCCGTCAAGTGTAGTAAGAAGTATTTCTCTAAACTCTACTTTTGGAACCATCATATCTTGACGGTCTTCTATAATCTGTCCTGTTGCTACACCTTTTACTCTTACTGCTCTAGTATATTCTATTGGCTCATAGTATCTTGCAACATAAGCAGCATACTCTCCATCTGAAACATTCTTTTTCTTTTCCCAGCTTCCTCTAGTATTACTTTCAGCACCTGGTCTCCATACTTCATATTGGTTTCTTATATCTATAAACTTTTGTGTATATTTATGATATTGCCCTGAAGGACGCAGTGATCCATCATCTCTTTTTTCCTCAGCCATATAGAAGTCTCCATATGCTTTTTTCTTGGCAGCTAAATCTTTATTATATTCTATATCCTCTGCACTTGCTTTTTCTAAATCATATACAGGTCTATACTGATAAGGTGTACCTTCATTGTCATATAATTCACTTCTAAGAGAATTTTGTATAGCCCAGTATTGCTCACCTACTTTTGTTACATATCTACCATTAAATGTACCGTCTGCATCAAACTCCAACATGAAATCATAAAGCTTATCAAGTTTTAGTTCAGGTGATAGTTTAGCAAGCTTTTGACCTGCTGCTCTAATAACTGTTTCCCTTTGAGCAACCAAATCAAGTAATTTTTGATTTTGCGCTTTTCTTATCTTATCCATTGTTGCCAACAAGATGTCAGGAGAAGTAGCTAAATCCTTGGTTTGATATTCTGTATCACTTATATCTGCAGCTTTTTCCATTAAAAGCTCTAGATCTTTTTCAGTAAACAAACTGTCCTTCCCTCCAAAATCATTGCTTGATTTCAACCTAACCATTTCTTTCACATAATCTTTTAATGCAGTACCTACTATTCCTCCTGTGTCAGTACCAGCACCACTAAGTAAATTAAATTGTTGTTGTAATGATAGGATTAGATTCTTTTGAGATTTGTTTAATCCTTTCAAATCATTAAGTATAAACAAACCTTCAAATGTCTTCATATACTTATCAAAGTTCAATACATAAGAAACATACTCTGGGGAGTTTATATTTTTAGGATCATCAATGTAATTTCTAAAATCTTTTACTTGTGATAATGCATCTAATAGTACTTCAGATAAAGCTGTGGATTGACCTTTCACACCTCCAGCCATAGCTAAATTTATATATGCTATTGTTTTAGATATTTGATCAATCTCATTCTCTTTTGTTGATTCCATATATATATTGGACTTCAACATAGGAATCATATCTCTTTTTTCAATAAGAGCTTTTTGATATGTATCTAATAAACCTGCGGCTGCATTATATTCATCATAATTTTCTGCTGCATTTTTATCTGCTTCAGTAGTTTCATCTACTTGGTCTTTACCATTCCATATTTTATTATATGATCCTTCCTGTTCTTGTTCTAACTTACTTTTTTGATAAGAAGTTATTGCTTCTGGTACAAGTGCATCAACTAAATTAAGGTTTTGGCTTATTGGATGAGGAACCCATCTATCAAAGTTTATTGAACCATCAAATACTTGATCAACTCCCGTGCCTTCTATACCTACTTTAAAATGTATTGTAGATGCTGCCCATTCATCATAAGATACTTCGTACCCCATGTTTTCTGCCATTCTTCTATAAACATTTACCTGTAAATTATGCTGTTGTTCTGTAGAAAGTTCAGTAGATAACCCTTGCTGTTTTAAAACACTATCATTTTCTAAAGCATAGAATCTCTCTTTATACTGATTTCCTAAACGTTTTCCTTTTTTATCATTAAGTGGAACCTCTTTACTCAGTTCATTCTTTGTAGTCTTAAGATCCATGATATTAACTCTACCATGTTGATCTATAATAAAGACATCTGCTGTACCTGCCATCTTAGATGCTTCATCAAACAAAACAACTTGAGATAAAACAATTGCTCCTTTCATTTTTAGACTATCCATAATGCTACCTAAAGTATCATATGTGTCTTTGGCTGCCTCTTTAGATATATTATTTGTTTCTAATGCAGCATATGAATCTTCAAAAGAAAGATTTGCAATAACACCATCTAACAATGTATCTACTTCATTACCAATGTCTAAATTTATTTGATGGGCAATTTGTTTATCTTTTGAAAGCTTTCCTTTTATTGCTGTAGTTACTGATGTATATACTTTTTCAGAATCATTAGAGTTTATATATGTATGGTCTTCTTTATTAAGTGTGACAATAGAATCTCCTTCAGCTGCATCCTTTACTGATGCTGAGAGAGAGTCAACTATACCTGAGTTCTCACTCTGTGCTACATTAAACAACTGCATTATAATAGGCTTCTGTGTATCATTAGCTCTTTCTAATGCATCTTTAATTTGTATTTCTTTAGCTGGAGATAAACTATATCTAAGTTTACCATCTACTCTTTTTTCTAATTTAAACTGTATACCTTCTGTATTAAGTAATTTAGCTACATCACTAAGTGTTGTACCTGGCTTAATAGCTGATACCGGAAGTTCTCTTCCAGTAATGTATTTGTTTAAGTTTTCTATTACACCTTTAAACCATTCAATAACCTCTTTAACTTTTGCTAAGAAGCCTTTTGTTGGTGTAGTTTCATATTCTTTTTTGAAGTGTCTTGATAATGCTTGCGTTACAATTTCAAGATCTCTTTCAGTATCACTGAAATTTCTTGTACTGCTATTGTAAGCATCTTCAATTTGTGCGGTTAACTCAGGAAAATTCTTAACTGCTTCATCAAGTAGTGAATTAAACAGTTCTTCATTATCCATCTTTATTGCATCTATAAAAGGATGCAGCATTTCTTCAATAGCTATTTCATCTGTAACTCTACCTTTTATTAGATAAGCTACACCATCCATATAAAAAGAATTTACTTCATTGAAAGCAACATTGTTGGTTTTAGTTTTTGGTAATGATTCATACATTACTTTAGCTTGAGCAACAGACAACATTTTAACTTGTACCTGCGGAAACATTCTCTTAAGATGCATGACTACAGCTCTAGATCTGTTAGTATCCCAAGACCTTGATTTTTCTAGTATATCTCTGGCTGAAAATATATCATTATTAGCTTCTATTCTATAACTCTTTGGTGTTCTTGTTACAGAGAAGGATTCTCTTGGTATATTATTAATGTCTAAATACCTGTAAAATCTTTTTAGATTACTTTCTAAAAAGGCTTCATCATATGATTGAGTATTAGGATTAGAATTATTAATTAAAAACTGACCAGCTAAATTACTTCCTATTCTTTCTCTTCTTAAATTGTCAAGAACACTTTCACCAAAAGCTTGAGTCTTTAGTGAAAATGCAATGTTTTGATCCCTAACCATTGTCTGAGCTTGGGCAACACTAGGAAACACATCAGAATCATTAACACGTTGCCAGTCATTAATAACTTTAGACGTTTTGATATCAGAACCATATTCATCCTTTAATGCTTGGTATCCCGGATCATTTCTATTATAACATTTAGCCATTTGATTATTCTTTAATTATATAAGACATTTAAGTCTTTCAATTATATCTTGTTCTCCTTGTTCTGTTTGTGAAAATAAATCACCATATAAAGCTATTGCATCGTCAAGTGTTTTTATATTTTCTCCAGAAAGCTTTTCTAAAGCAACACTATTACCTTCTACATTTGCATCCCACCATTCTACTAAGCTTGAAGCTTCTGAAATTTCTTCTGAAGCAAAAAGATCAAGTTCTAATTGTTCTTGTTCTTGTTGCTCAAGTTCAGTGGCTTCCGGAATGCTCATATCGGTGTCTTCTATAATAGCATTACCCGTTTCATCAAAGATAAGACTATCTGAGTTCTTAGACAACTCAGCCATTATTTGTGCCATGTCAGCTATATTTGTTTCTGGTGCATCTACATCCGCTTTAACTGTTACAGAGTCTGTAGTTTGATTTACTATTGCTGACTCAGAGTTCAGTACTTCATTAACGTCTTGTATAGCACCTTGATTAGTGTCAACTGGATACTCAACAAGTGGAGCAAATTCATCTGGTGAAAGTTCAGTATCTAAAATTGGATCTGCTGCTCTTTCTTCAGGTAAACTATTTTGTGTAGTCCCTCTTCCAACTTTTCTTGCTTGCTCATAAGTTAATCTTGGTCCTCCAACAAACCCACCACCAAACTGCTGGTTAGATCCCATTGATGAGACCTGAGAGTATTCAGTAACTTTAGAGCTAGCGTCATCTTTTGCAAGCAGTCTAAACAATTTATAAGTATCTTTACCTTGTATTTCTGTTTTGACTCTTACAAATTCTTTTGCATTCACATGATCAAAACTTTCAGTTGTAATAGTAAGTGTATTAGGTGTAGAAATAGGATCAAATTTAACACCATCATCTAAATTACTAGCTTCATACGTGCGGAGCAATGGACCAACAATATTAGATTGTAAGTATCCATATTTAAATTCTTTCATTACATCTTCCTTAGATATACCAAAGACACTTTCAAATTCTACTTGTCCTTTAAGTGCACTCTCTACAGCACCAACATTCTTAAGATATTTATTCATGATAAAAGGACTCATTGCACTCATAAGACTTCCGTACTTAAGTTGCAATCCATCTTTAACCATCATGTAGTGTAGAATATCTTCTGCTACTGCCCTTGTGTCAAGTGAACCATATAGTTTTGCAAATGATGTTTGCAAATCAATTTTATTAGCTTTATTTAATCTTCTCCATGTATCTGCCTTTACAATATTTAACCCTGTATTATTACCATCAGTCCCAGCATACTGTGTACCTATAAAATTATCTAAGAAATAATTAGGTTCTGCACCTTCTTTGGCTCTTTTAAATTGTAAGTCCTCAATTGTTTTTATCAATGATAAGTTTGTGACACCTACAACATTTGGATAGAGCAAAGTATTCTCTACAGAAGAATTACCAGAACTATTATTAAGAAGATGTTGATATGACTTTATTGTTAAGTAAGATAACAAGTCTTGTTCAACACCATTTTTTGTTTTATTATCAAACCCTTTAGAGTCAGTATTCATTTCTTTATAAGTAGGCTTCAAAATATCATTGAAGTCTTGACTCATAGTTAGAATAGTGTTAGGTAAAAGATCATTATGTATTTGACCAAATATCTGCAAGTACTTACTTTGCCAAGTCTTACTACTCTTTCCATATATAGGTCTAACATCCATAGGTGCATCTTTATCAAACAAAGAAGTGATGGTTTCAATATCATCTTTCATCTCTGGTATAGAGCTTGGTAAACCTTGTGTAAGACTTGTTATTTTATTTATCTTAACTGTAAAATCTGCAACCTTATTAAATCTATCAAGTAAAAATAATATTTGCAGTCTTTCATTAGGTGTTAAATCTTCTGTACTGTCTACTGCTGATTCTAAAAATTCATCAGTTAGTTTTACAAATGGAGCTTTATTACCGGTCTTTTCTTTTTGTTTTTGAGCTAATGCAGCTACTGCGTTTATACGGTTTGCTAATAATTTATTAAAGCCAGCATCAAATTGATCATCTTTGTTTAATGCTTGATCATAAAGATCTCTTACTTCAGCTGAATTTATTAAAAGAATTGCGGTTCTTAAAGGAACCCCTAAAGATACCATATTACCAACAAGCCCAACAGCTTTTATATTAAGACCAAATTTTGCTATTAAACGTTCTTTTGCATTATCAGTCTCCATTGTAACTAGAGTAGAAATAATATCTTGTATTCTATCTCCGTTTATTTTGTCCTTAGTAAAGCCATCATATGTATTACCATTAAATTTAATAGGTCTATCTAATTTAATATTATACTCACGTAGTAAACTCAATGCTAAATTAGGCTTAACAATAGCTCCAATTGCAGCACCTTTATTTGCTTCAAAAGCTTTTATCATACCATGAAGTGTGTCAATATCTACATCAGAATCCTTTCTACTTGCAAATAATTCCACACCCTCAAGGTTAGAAAGCTCATTAAATAATTCTTCTAGCATTTTTAAGTCAGCTGCTTGATAAGCTACAGGTAAATCTGACTTGCGTTCTCCGTTATCTTGATCAATAGACTTTAATGATTCACCAGTTACACCAGTATTACCAGCTAGAGTATATCTATAGTCTAAAATATTATTGTTTAATACTGCTTCGTTTGGTGACCCGTGTTTTTTAACGTATGATTTGAATTGTGCCTGAGTAACAGGTAAACCCAATATCAACATTGCTCTAAGAGCTTCTTCATTAATCCTATTTACACCTTGATCATCAGTAACCCTAGTCTGTTCTGCGGCACTTAAAGCGTTATCTCTTCTTATGGCAAGTGTTTTATCTTTATATAATGAAGATGCTGTACTAAATATGTTATTTGGTTCAGATGATTTTAAGTTCATGTATTTCACATACTCAAAATAACTATTCCCGTCTCCGTAAGCTTTAAAGTTTTTATTACTATCTAAGTAGTATTCTTTCATTAATGCATAAACCTTATCAATATCAAAATCTGCTCCTGATATTTCTACAAGTTCTTTAGGAAATATAGCTGTAGAACCATAATACACAGGCATAAAATCAACAATTCTAATATTTACAGCAGAGTGTTTATCTTGTGTAGGTATACGTACTCCAAACATTTTGGCTATCACATCTGGTATAAGAGCATCCTTATTTTCTTGAATAAGTTCCATTACATCTCTAGACATAGGAGGCATAATAGTTTCACTATATCTTACTCCTGTTGGCTCACCATTTTTAACATCATTGTTTTTATATTCCATCACCCCAGTTCTAAGTACATCTAGAACAAGAACTCCGTCATGCTTACCATCAACAAGGTTATTTATATCTTCTAGGCTTTCTCCAGCATAAGAACTTTCTCTTACTACTTCAGACCTACTTGGCATACCATTTTCCATTTCATAGACACGTCTATAAATTTTATGACCAAATGAAGATAATAAAGCAACTGATGTTCCAGGCACCTTTTCTCTTATTGTACCTTTACTGAAGTATGTTAAGAACATTTGTTCAAACTTCTTAGCTGTAATTGGACTATTTAAATTATACTTTTGAACTCCATCTTCAACAGCAAAAAATTCAAGTAAGTTTGATGCTGCTCCTGATGCCATCAATCCTTTTTGTGCTTCTAATAAAAATGCAGCAAGGTTAGGCGTTATGGCACCTTTTTGTTTAGATATTTCAAACTCATCAAGAGCTGTGTCAAAACTAAATATTAAGTTCCTTTTATTCTTATACTTTAGGATTACCCTTTGTCCAACTGCATTATTGTATGCGTCTCTGACATCACCAACTGTTTTAAGTTCAGGGCTTCCTTCTATAAATATTTCTGTAGAACCATCTTGTTCACCAGTTATAAGCTCTTTGATCTGATTCATATCAGTTACTATAAGCTTATTAGATGGGTTAACAACCTGAAGACCTAGATATGAAGTATCTAAATTTATAGATGTTAAATTTTGTGTTGTATCAAATACACCTGACTCAAGTGGGTTTATACCTTGCTTCAACATTTTTATTGCTGAAACTGGTGCCGCCATAGCAAAGTTTTGATTTGCTTCTTCATTAGCTTCCATTTGTTCACGCAAATAATGAAGCTGCTGCATATTAGGTTTGGCTTCCCATATACCGGTTTCTTTATTTCTATTAGATGTATACTCTTTAGTTAATACAGTAACAGACATTTTTAAAGCTGTCTTACCATCCATGTATACAAACTTCTTAGAGTTTATAAAGTCTTGTTTTTTTGCTAAATTAATTGAGTCATTTTGAGATCCCCATGCTCTGTCTGCATTAATGGTTTGACCCATATCAATATCATTTAACATGCTTGCCATTGCAGGACTTAACCTTCCAAATGCAAATGTTGAATAGCGTATACCTTTAGAAGTAATATAAACTTGTGCATCAGCTAAATCAATATCATTTCCTGTAAAATCAGACTTTGCTGTTGGATCCTGGAATGGATACAAATCAAAGTTAGTACTAGCATGTGTTATCCCTTTACTTGGATCAGTGACTTGGCTATATGCACTATAGTATGCTGCATTTTGTAGCTTGGCTCTTTTAACCTTATCAACCATATCTTTTAAAGAAACAGCTTGGTCACCAAGTAATAAATCATTTATTGACTTAGAGTTAATATAATTATTAAAAAATATTTGCTTTAAGTTATATGCAGCATCATCAGTAAGATTTAGTTTAAGTTGTGATAATTCAACAGCAGATCTTGAAACACCTGATGCAATAGTCAACCCTTGTAATACTTGAGTAGATAAATTATCTTTTGCTTTCAAAGATGTAATTACATCATTAAAGTCTTTGAAACTATCTTCTAAGCTACTATTAACTTCAGATCTTATAGATGAATTAGTTACTCCAACAGCCAATGAAACAGCTTGTTTAAATGAAACAGTTTCACCCAGTTTAGCTTTGTCTAAAACTACTTTTAGCAATGCTTGCTTAGTTGTTTCAGAAAGTAGTAGACCGTTATTAGTAAATTTAAAAGCTCTTCCTTTATCAGCCCTATCACTTTTTTCATTATTAAACCCTTCAATATTACCCGGCTCAGTTTCAAATGCTAATGTTTCTCTGCTTATTCTATCAAACTCAGCTTCTATGCTATCTATAAATACATTTATAGCTTGAGGCGTAAGAACAACATTACCATTAACGTTTGTCACTGCTTTTATTACAGGTAAAGGAACAAGGTCTCCTGTATTTGCTGCTTCCATTACTCTTAAAAATACTGGAGCTATAGCAATTTCTTGTGCTCCTTGACCAATTACAGTTTCAACCTTACCTGTTCTTCTGTTAAAGTTTGATACATAATTATTTATTAGGGCTATTGCAAACTCTTGTGGGGTAAATTCCCCAAAGCTTTGAGTTGATTTATTCTTTGATACAGATTCATTTAATATATCTTCACTTGCTTGATCAGCTGCACTATTAGAAATCTGCTCTTTAATTTTACTACCAGCAACTCTTATTACCTTAAGTCTATTTGTATTAGATAGATTTAAAAAAGCTTCATTTTTAAGCAAATAATTATTTGATAAAAACTCATCATTGCTTAACTCATCAATTTTTGATTTGTTATTTAATGCAGCAACACTCTTTAAATGATATGTAGGCAATTGATGTGCATATACTATATCACCATTTGGATTTATAAATGTAGATGAACCAATAGATTCATCAAATGCAGCATTAGAAAGACTTAATTTAGTAAGTCTTGATGCCATACCATCTTCTTTAGTAGAGAACAGATCAGCTTTTTTATTCAACCCATCATATAGTTGATCTAGCAAACTGTTTGTAATGCCATCCTCTGTATATCCATCAGCTAATGCTTTTAGCTCAGGGCTATTTTTTAAATCTTCTTCAGTTTTACTTTTAGCAATACTATAAGCAATATAATTAGGACTTAATCTAATACCTATTAGGTCAAACATCTTTTGAGAAAACTCTCTTGACATTTGATATACCATAGATGTATCTTCTGGATATGATGTCATAGCTTCCTTCATATCCTTTGTTAATCTTAGAAAGTCTTTTACTCTGTTTGGATTAGCTGTAGCAAGTTTCTTTTTTGTTATGTATGCTTGGGCCCATTCATCTAGTTGAGCATTAATATCATCACGCTCAGAGGCAGTATATATTAATAAGTTTCCATTTGAATCTCTCTCATTAAATATATAATCAACCTTATAGTTTTCAAACCCTTTTAATATTGATATCAGTAAAGAACCATCTTTAACATCTCTGAAAGGTTCAGTAGAAGTTAATGCTTCTATTGTTAAACCAGTATCATTAAATAATTTATCTACAACTGCTTTACCTTGTGGGTTTAATCTAGAATATGAATACATTCTTTTAAGCATAACCACAGGATCACTTTCATTTGAAACTGATTTTAATATAGTAGTGTATGCCTCTAGAAACTTAACCGGTACTATTAAAGGTTCTCCCTCCGTTAACTCTGTCTTTCCAAAAAAGTCAGTGTCAACCATAGTTGTAGTTGCTATATAAGATCTAACTTTATATGACAAAGAATTAAAACCACCTATCTCAGCTGCGTCTTTATTAAAATCACTTGTACTTCTTACACCTGATGTTTCCTCAACGTTTTCTATTTTTAATTGATTAGCCTGATCCATATCAGAAATAACATTAACCAAACCAAAAACTTCTTTTTTAATATCTTCTGGGTAATTAATAAATGCCATATCTATCTGTTCAAGATATAGTTTTTTGGCACCAGAAAACCCTTTATTAGCTTCTCCTTCCGGATCAAGCATTGTCATAAAGTCTGCTTCTAATTCATTATATATTTCAGTAGGGTTATATGACTTTTCAGTTAATGAAAGTTCATTTACTCTTGTTATAAACATACCCGCCATTGATCTAATCAAAGGGTCTATTACATCTGAGTCAACATATAATTCACCTGATGGCTCACCTGCATCAACTACTTTAGAAGCTGTATCATATCTCACTAATGCATTAGCAATACTTAATGACCCACCTAATGAGTCTTCTAATTGAGTAAATTCATTAAGTTGTACAGGTGCATTTTTAAATTTACCAGCATCTATGTTTTCATATAATGTAAGTAACTCTACAGAAGAGTACTTAGAGAAAACACCTTTAATCCATTCTATTAACTTAGTAAAGAATGATTTTATCTCAGTATTAGTTTTAGAAGATCTTGGGTTCTTTTTAAATGCCTCAAACTCATCCGCTAAATATTCTTCAGCAAATTCATTTTCTAATTCAACATCAGTCATTTCCTGATATTGCTCAGCTGAATTTCTAAATCTTTGTAATTCACTCTTATATTTAGATCCGTACTTTGCTTTTACTTCTGCTTTTGCAATGCTTCTATATTTATTAATTTGTTCTTGGGTAAGAACAGTTCTAAAAATACTGTGAAACGCTTCATGATACTTGTATGGGCTAAGTGGACTTGTATATATAATACCGCTTACATCTACACCATTAGCTATCCTATCTAAATTCAAAACAAATGCACCTACTCTTTCATATCCGTTAGAAACACCATTATCAGCAAGAACTATTAAATCCTCTACACCAATTATATCCGGCAGGTTTTCACTTGCCCAATCTAAAAATTCATTATAGTCTTCTACACGTTCAGTCTCTGATGTAGCTTGTACTAATTTGTTAGCACCACGCTCTAATTTTTTTCTTTTAGCTAATAGATCTTGATACTCTTTACTTCCTCTAATAGCTTTTACTTTATCTTTTTTAGTAGTTAGACCTTCTTCTAACTTTTCTTTTAGAGCTATTAGTTCATCTTTAATAGTTTCAAGTTTTGTTTTTCCTGTAGGCTTTTCAATAGCCAATGCACCAGGTCCTCCTTGAACTGCAACAGCATAAGTAACTGATTGACGGAAGACATCATTTTTCATTAACTCTTGTTCACGTGGACTTAGCTCAATACCTCTCAGTATTGCATTTACAATATGATCAAGATTTTTTTGATAGTCTCCAAAGTTATTACTATCAACTCTGTCAACCATTTCTTCAAATTCAGCATCTTCCATATCAGATACAGACTCATCAGCTTCTTCAGCTGTAGGTCTTTCTCTACCCATTGCTGATTTCAACTCTATCTCATCACTTCTAGTTGCATTAGGTATGTACGCTATATCACGTGATAGTTGTATAGCATCTGACTCAGCTGAAACTTCTATTGTTTGATTTTGTACTACTTCTGGTAATACCTCTGTAGTACTATTATCATATATTTCTTGAGGTGCAACACCTTGAGCAAAAGACTTTCTGAAGTTTTTATTTTTTAAATCTGCACTTAATTTTTCTACAGCCGGATCAGTATTATAATTTGTAAGTAAAGTTTGAATTACATCTTTAGCTGATAGATCTTTTGCATTAACTTCTTCAGGCTTTAAACCAACGTTCATGCTTGTTTTACTGCCTTTATTATCTAAAGAAATAAAGATAGACCCATCAGGACCCACATTAAGTTCAATCAAGTTACCAGGTCTGCTACTTAAAAATAATCTTTCTGATAATTCTTGATTATACTTTGCAGCTTCCTCCATGCTTTTTTCTGAATCCTTAATAGCACCTATTCTTTTAGCTGCCTCAACTACATCTACATATAGTTCTTCTAATTCAGTATTAGTATATTCAACCGGTTTTAAATTTACTTTTGCATATGTTCCATTTGGCAATCTTACCATAGCAAGATATCTATCTGTGCCTTTACCAGCATCCAATAGATTATCCCATTGATTTTGTTTTTTTAATTGTGTTTCAATTGCATCTTCCAAAGCATCTCTTTCTTTACCTTTTAAATTTGTAGTAAAGTCATAAGTTCTTTCACCAGTTTCTTTATCATATTTTAAATCAAAAATAAATAAGTTACCCGCTTCATCTGCAGTATCATATAACAACGCATCCATTGGTAGAGGATATACTCTTTCTCTTGCTTTAGCATATGCAACTCTTCCTCCTTTAAGATTTAAGTTTATACTAAAAGGTATATCTTTTGAGTCTGCCATAAAGTAAACAACCTCATCTCCCACATTTAAATTATCAAATGTTTGAACAACTAATGCATTCAATGCAAATGCTCTATGTACTTGTTCAAGAGCTTCTGCTTTTTGTTCTTTATTTAAACCTTTTTTTGCTAGAATAACATTGCTTGCTTGTTCCGCAGTCATAGATCTTGGATCTATAGGGGAGCCAGTACGTTGATCTCTAATTAAAAATGATTCATTATTTAAATAAGCAAATACTCCTTCCGGACTATTAGATGGTTCAATACCCATCTCAGCTAACTTTGCATTAATAGTTTCTCGTAATGCAGGATTAGCTATACGTATACCAACAACGTACTTACTTACTAATCTATCTATTAATGGATTAGCTTCTTTATATACTTTACCTTCTCTATTTTTAGCAGTGTAAGATCCAGTATTAGTTCCTCCTCTTGAATCAAGAGATACAACCAACTGTAAACCGGCTATTTCTTCTGGAGATAACATACTAAGAATAGCATTATATCTTTCTCTTGCTTTGGCATTATCAGATGATGAACCACCTTCAGTGTAATTAACATGAGGGTAAAGGGTAGTCAAATCATTAGTTTGAATTTTTGTTACCGTATCTGGAATTAAATTAAATGTAGTTTCTTCTAAAGTAAATCTACCTTTAAATTCTCCTTGCGGTATATACAAAAACTTTCTTTCTGCAAAAGGTCCTGTGTTATCAGACTCTTTGATTACTTTAAGTTTTTGGTTTGCACCATACTTTTTAGAAAAGCGTGGATCTTGAACAACAATATATTTTACACCGTCTTTATATATAACTTGACCATATGTTAATCCTGTTACTCCATCAAAATCAAAAGTAGTTGATGAATCTACAAGGTTTGCATTTAGTGCATCTAAAGCATTCTTAGCTATTTTACCTTGGTCTGCTAAGAAAACTCCTTGAACAGATTTAAAGTTGGTATCTAAAAACTCAATAATATCATCTGAAAGTTCATTGCCTTTTTTATCTAAAAACTTGTACATCTTTACAATTTCTCCAGTCTGATTATCTACTACAGATATTTTATATATATCTGCAGTAACACCGCCTTTATAGAATTTTCTTTGTGGTGTGTTTTCTAGAGCTTGACCTTTTTTTAACTTTACATCTGCAATCTCAACTACATCAGCCATATCAACTCCTGATTGGTTTAATATAGATGTTATAACTGGATTATTAATTAATACTTCAGGGTCCAGTAAAAACTCTTCTAATCCTACATCTTCTTTTATTACATCTGTTCCAAGAGGATTATTAAATTCTAGTGTGCCTTCTACTCCTACCTCTGATTTTCCTGATGCCCATACTTTTTTAATTGCATTAACAACATTTCTAATGTTAACTGCTTCAGCAGAACTCATCCACGCAGTACTATCTAAAATAGGTAAGCCTAATCTTGCTTGCTTAGCTCTATAATTTTTATAGGCTCTCTCCAATGCCTTAACTAATAAAGGACTATTAGTGCTTACATCAATTTTTATATCTATACCTGCCTTTTCTAAAAGTACATCAAGTGCAGATCTTGTTTCTTCAGTTTCTTCAATTGCAATTTCTTCTTCGGTTTGTGGTGCATCATCCTCTTTAGTATTGTCTGCTCTAGTTTCTTTATATGTAGTTAACAATCTTTGGACTTGACCAAATGCTACTGTATGAATTTCAGGTTGTATTTTACCATTATCATCATAAAAATCTGTCAAGAAAGCTGCATTACCAGTCTTCAAAAACATTTCTGTTTGTGCTATTGCTGGATAAACACCCAACTTACCTAACTGATTTATTAGTTCATTTGCCTCAACTATATCTACATACTGCTTTAACATTTCTTCTGTTATCTTAGCACGTTGATTATATATCTCTTTGTTTACTTCATACTGTCTTTGTTGAATCTCAGAAAACTTTTCTGGATTTTGCATGTACTGAATAGCTTTATCATATACACGTGCTCTTCCTTTTAATGCACCGTAGTCAACAATTTGTTCTAAGGCAGCATCAATTTTTGCTTCATCCGCAAATGAACCAGCAGAAGATGCCATAAATCTTATATAGTTTCTAAACTCATTTCTAAGCTTTCCTTTTAAAAGTTTGTTTCTTTTAAAGGTTCCATTCTTAAATCTATTTTGTGGATCAGAAATGATCTTTTGAATAGCTTTTAATCTTTTAATTTTTTCTCTTTTGGTTTTGTTAGATTCCCCAATACCTTCAGTTGCACCTTCAGTTGCAATCACTTCAAGGTTAAGCATGTCTATCTCATTCTGAATTGATTTCTCATCAAGCAGATTAGTTACATCATTTGCAGACATTTTATCAAACAAAGGATCAGATTGTAATTTATTATAGATACTATCTGCTCTTTCTAATGCTCTAGTAAATCCATCATTTGTAAACATGTATAAATAACGTACATGTTCATATGCTTCTTCATTAAGCATTTCCTTAATGTATTCTCTTTGCTGTGTCTTAGGATTAAACTTGTTTTTGTTAAATGGGTTTTTAAATTTGTCCTTGTTTTGATTATAAGACTCTTCCATCTTATCAATACCTACAAGCATATTATTAATACGTTCTCTTAACTTACCATCCTTCTTATCTTTATTAGATACTCCAGGAAATGCCTGAGCTAATTCTACATCACTTAATTCTAAAAATCCTTTTAACTGATCTTTAAAATGCTGTGAACCATTACCTGCAAACATTGTATAATATTGTTGGAACTTTGATCTATCTGCATTGTCAACAAAATTAAACATGTCAAGAGCACTCCTCATATTCTCAGCAGCTTCTTTTTGAACCATAAAGTTCAATCTGTTTAAGTCAAATAAACTAGATGGATCTATAGCTTGTGAATCCCATGATTTGTTATAAGACTCAACAACTTTATTAATCATTGTTTCTCTATTAGTCTTATACTCAGTATATGCTTCTTTCTGAGACTTACTTGCTAAACCAATTCCAGCTTCCTGCAAACCATAATTATATATAGAAGGAACACCTTGAAAGAATAATTTTTGAGGACCACTTACTAAACCACCCATTAAAAAACCAGATAAGAATACACCTGCTCCTTGTGATGAAAACTGATCACCCATTGCTGATAGTATCATTTGATTCTTAAGAGCTTCTCCCCCTTGCGCAGGGTTATTTAATATTTCTGTATAGTATCCTACAGTTGCAGCTGAGATAGCTTCTTGACCAATCTCTTGTATACCTTCTGCAACATTAGCAGCAAAGTAATCAAGCATTGCTATACCCCCACTACCAGCAAGTCCTTTAAATCCACCGGCTTTAACTTTTGCTACAGTATTTTTAAATCCACCACCTATATACTTGAATGGGCTTTTGATAACTTCACCTGCAGCATTTACAACTTTTTTACCTGCGGTATTAACAATGTTTTTATTAATCCCCTTTTGAAACGTAGCACCAAGAGATCTTTGTATACCTCTTTGAAAACCACCCATTGCATTACCAATAACAAACCAGTTACTAGCATATATAAGAGGTGCATTACCTAACATAGTTTTGAATGCTGCTTGATTAGCTGCAGCACTAACATCTCTATTATCAGTAATACCTTGACCTCCACTAAAATTATTAGCATCTGTAAGACCTTGCTTCATAACTTTATTATATACCATCCCTGACTCCAGCTTACTTTCAGCCATTGCTAAGTTTACTGCTCTAAGATCTCTATAGAAACCTCCAAAGCCAGTACCCATTTTAGCTAGGTTGGTCATGTTTTGTCCAGCATTTTGTGCTGTCTTCATATTTTGGAATGCCTTCAGAGTATTTGGTGTAAAGCCTTTACCTAATGTATTAAGAGTCATTTTTCCACCTGTAACAGCAGCATTATAAAAATCTCTTGCTGTCTCAAGTTCTTTTGCTTTTTGTAGTATCTTTCTTGTTCTATCAAATAGCTTAGTAAAACTATATAAAGCTTTCCCACCTTTACCAATATTTGAAGCAGTCTTTACAGCTGCAGGTGCAGCTAAAGCTCCTCCTGATAATCCTGATGCACCAGCAAGTATAATCTCTTCAATAGCAATAGAACTTAGTATACCAAATGTATATGCAGAGTTAGCTGCTAAATTATTGAAGAAAGCAAGGCCACCACCTCTTGTAGATGATGAAATACCCATAGTGTCTTCAAACTCAGTTGCAGCTTCAAAATCAGGAGCAAGATAATCTCCACCACTAAACAAAGATCCATATACAGAATTTAATCCTGTACCAGCAAGAGACATCCATTGACCTCTCATTCTAGTCATATCATCCCATATAGTAGAATTTGCATTATAATAATTCTCCATATTAGAGTATGGAGAAAATCCTAACTTATCAAACTCAGGATGATTATAATATCTCTCAAATTGACCCTGTCTCATTCCTGAAAATATAGGAGCCATTCTAGTTTCTGAAATTGGTTTTTTTTCTAAAGTTAATGCTTTTTGAATCAGGGAAAAATCATTATCTGCAGGTTGATCTTGAGATCTTGGGTTATATGTATCAGATGCAAAACTAGGTACAGCTACTCCTAATGAGGCCATAGCTCCTATACCATACTTATCTATTTCAGCTTTGTATTCATTTACACCTGAAACATCATCAGCTGCTAAATCACTACTTAATAGATAGTCATTAAAGTTTTCCTCTGGAGAGTCAAACATTTCTGCAATTGGCTCAAAGCGGAACTGCCCTTCAGGTATTATACTTGGGGCAGGTCTTTCTTGATTCTTAATCTCTTGCGCTAATGGCTTATTAGATTCGTTTTCCATCTACTTTTGATTTATTATTTACCTTGTATTGCCTGATCCTTTTTTCTAAGAGCCTGATTGTTTCTTCTAATTTCTTCTAGTGTTTGTTGTACTTGATTTACTTGCAAATCAATTCCTGGCAAGCCTTGTGAGAAATCCATTTTATGAGTATTTGTTGATGTTGTATACTCACTCCAATTAGCTTGTAGATCTTTGTCTGTTGGGTAAGGGTTATACCTATTGATTTCTGTTATTAAATCATAATCACCTGTACCATTTTTTGCAATTCTATATGTAGCTGTAGGTGTTATACCATTATCATTAGGAACTGTGTATTCAGCGTAACTACTATTGTCACCACCAAGAATATCTATTTCTGTTGAAGAAAAATAATCATTCTTTCTTGCTTTAATGTTTATATCATCTGACTGTGGAAATACTATAAATATACCTGTACCATCATTGTTTTCTCCTAATCCTTTTAATCTAGCAATATCATCTGTAGTTAATGCACCAAACTGTTTTGCAACATCTGCTGAAGATCCTTTTACTTTTGATGCTAACCACTCTGCCATATTACTTATTTCAAAACCAGCATGAGTTTTATCTCCTTTAGAAGCAATATCATAAACTGATTTATATGCAAGATCAAATATAGGTGCTATTGCAGCTGAGTTGGATCTCTTAGGATTACCAACCCAGGTTTGTGCATCTTTCATTAAAAGATTAAATACCTTCATTGCTAATGGATCTTTCTGCACCAACTGGTCTTCATTAGTTAAGTTACCTATACCAATACCATACGGTGTACCTGATTTCTTTAATGAACCTATCTGAAGCGCCATGCTTTTTACTTCATTATAAGCATCTGAATCTGGAGCTAATGGATTAAATCCATATTCAAAAGTAATATTATTTGTTACATCAGCATAGCCACCATCAATACCAAACTTAATTGATTCAAATGTAGCAGAATTAGTACCTGCATCCATTCTATCTGTTAGAGCTGCATTTAAATTTGTAGTTAAAGCATCATAAACTTTCCCTGCTTCTTCTCTAAGTTCACTCTTTGAAATTCTGTTTGCTTGTTTAGGTATATCTATAGGTCTAGCACCTCTTATTGCTTGTACTGCAGGTATACCAGTATCTTCAGTTGTGAACATTGTTCCATCTTGATCTGGACTATCTACATAAAATAAAGGTGTGCTGCTATTAAAAGCTGCTCTAACCTTATTCATATCCCAATTACCCATCGTTTCTGTTACCCTGTAATCTTTATTGGCTCTACCATCTACTGTCCAGTCTTGATCAGTATTAGTTAATTCACCAGCGTTAAGTCTTCTTAAAGCTTCTTGAAAATGTTCTTCTTTTGTATATGGTATACCGTTCTGATCAAACTTACCTGGCATACCTGCTTCAAGCATACCCCCTATGTTTTTATTAGAAGTTGATCCTGTTGTAGTTGCTTTTAGAATATCATTATTTTCAAAGGCTTCATTATAAACTTCATATGCCTTACTTATAAAAACATCACCTGCCTTTCTCTTTGTTTCAATTCCATTTGGCCCAACCATTCTATTATATAATCCATCATACCTAGTAGACATGTCTGCATCATCACCCTGAGTTATTCTTATATCATCTTTTGTTTGTTGTCTAGTATTAACAAAATTATCTTTATTAGTATTATAAAGTTCTGTTATACCATCTAAATACTTTAATCCTCCTGTACCATCATTATTTACAGTAGCAGATAACATACGTCTTAGGTCCTCAATAGATCCATTTACTTCTCCTCTACCAGGAATATTTATAGTATATGTTTGATTTTCATCTGCCGTGTTCCCCTTTGGATTCATTAATTGTAGCATACCGGGTTGTGTAGCAGTTCCTAATAATGCATTTATCTCATCTTTACCAACGCTTTGTACATGTTCAGCATAAGCTTTTTGTGTATCACCAATAATATCTGAATTTGCTGTTGGCTCTCCATCTTCATCCACCGCAAATGTTGTTGTATTATCATCACTTATACTAAATTCAGGACTACTTAATGCACTAAATAAATCATTAGCGGCACCACCACCATTGACACCCATACCCTCAGCCCAAGGTAATGGAACAAGATTACCCTCAGCATCATATTGATAACCTTTATCCAACATTGTATTAGCATCTCTTCTGTTTGCATTATATGCTGCAAGATTAAGTTGATTAGCTGCACGTGCTCTAATTTCAGCCATATTCCACATAGACTTCTTTTCATCAACAGCAAACTGATTTGGATTCATTTCATAAATGTAATCTCTAGCACTCCAAGCCTGTGCGGATTCTTTCATATCTGACATAATATTACTTTGCATATATAAATTATATGCTTTATTAATCAGATTTTTATTTGTTGGAGTAGGTCTACTTACTTCTTGAGCAATTTGTTTTTTTGCTTCTATATCTAATTTATATTTTTCAATATCAGATAGTTGTTCTTGATTTAATTTATCTAGTTCACTACCAGGAACAAGACCATTTTGACCTTTATAATTAGACCATGTTACTGCAGAAGTCTCTAACTTACGTAAAGTTTCAACATCATTATTTAATTCTGCTATATTTCTTTCTTCAATTCTTTTGATGGTTTCTGAAGCCCATAGTTCTTGACCATTACTAAGAGATGCAGCAGCTCCACTTTCAACAGCTTGAGTGGCCCAGTCCATTCCTGAAACATAAGCCTCCATTTGATAAGATTTCTGTACAGATGGATTATCTAATAGTGTGTTTCTTATTTGTTGTAACGCTGCACCAGTAACTAAAGAACCATTTTGTTCAGTAATAATCCAATCAGTATTAGTTATTTCTTTTCTGTTCTCACGTGACTCTGGTAAATTCTTATTAAAGTTTGGATTTGGTTGCTTGGCAAATCTATCCATCTTCATTTTTAATGGGGGATCCATGTTAGCCAACATTTGCTGACTCATTTTAAATAAGTTAGCTTTTGGTACATAATCAGGAAGAGCCATGCCTAATGCTTGATCTGGATCAGAATTAATAAATTCATCCATTTTGTATTGCATACCTCTTACACCAACATCCCAATATTTTTCTTGTACTGTTTGGTCAGGAGAGTTTAATAAGTTCTGTGCTCTTTGAGATTGGTCTCTAAACCTTGAGGTAAAGACCATATCTTTGACAGTAATATCATCATCATAGAATGGTGCAAACACACCTTTAGCTGCATCTACATTAGAAGCTAGTGATAAATCTAATCCTGATATTTGTTCTATTTGTGGAGCTATTTGTTCAGCGTACTGATCTCTTCTCGCTTTAGTATCCTCTCTTGATAAGTCAGCATAAACAACTTTATTGTATAAGTCATTTGTAGCTTTATAATTGGCATCATACTTATCCGTTCTAGTTTGTAGAACGGCAGACAGAAATTTATAATCCGGTGTAAACGGTTTAATGTCTGGTAAGTAAGTATCTGCTCCTTTAACGTATGTTGCCATAATGTAAAATTAATATAATTATATAAGTTTACAAAGTGTTTTGTATAAACCCTTTAGGTTTACATTCCCATCTTACCACTGTAAAACGGCACTGCCCACTTTGATAGTCTTTTTATTTCTTTTCCTTTTTGTGATTGATTCAACATTCCTCTTGCTGCATCATAACCTACAGGTGCACCTTGATTGATTAGCTCTTGTTGTGCATTTGATCTTGTATTAGTAGTATTTGAGTCAGGACCATATATCCTTTCCCACATATCTTTTGTAACTTCTCTTTGAACACCCTTATCATCTTTACCAACAAGCTCCTGTAATCTTTGCCACTTTTCTATATTTGCTTGAGTTTGATCTCCTTGAGAATCTTTCAACAATCTTTTACCATTAGGACCAAATTCAACATCACCACCTTTTAAAGGGTTAACATTATAATAATCATACAACTGGTTCATATTATATGTATTGGCTGCGTTTGTTATACCAGCATTATATAAATCATTATATCTACCAGTTTTCCAATTTTTAAAATTCTGAGCATTCTGTAATGCTACAGTGGTATCATCATATAATTGTTTGTTTGTTGCATTGTTAGCCATGTCAACTTTCATATCTAGTTGTGGTTGCATTGTTGCAACTTGATTCATAGTTCTAACATTGTTCTGGTTAACTTGATTTATAGCTTTAGCATTAGCATCTAAAGTTTTACCTTGAATATTACTACGTGCAATTGCCTGTGGTCCATATGCACCTAATGCATTTGCCATAGTGTTTTGTGCTGCTAAATTTGCATTGACTCTTCCTGTATAATCATCTAATACATAATCAATTTTTTGATCTTCTAGTTGAGGAGCCCAAGGCAGGAACAATTCATCATCAATAGCATTTAATGCAAGTATGTTATTAACATCTTGTTTCCACCACTCTTTTTCTGGGTCAGGTTTAACTGGTGGTGTTTTTTTCTTTTCTTCTGGATCATCTGGTAAATCCATAAACTGCTCATCACCAGGTTGATAGTCCATATCAAACCCAGGTGCATTTACAGTATAACCACCTCTCTTACCATCAAACCTTCTTTTATTCCATTCATCATCTAACTTGCCATCACCATCTTTATCATAAGTATCAGGATCATTTTTAAGTCTTTCCTCCAATACTTCATCGGTAAAGAAATAAGGTATGTACTGAACACCTTTTTTATCAAAGTATGCTTTTCTTTTTTCTTCATATTTATTTTGGAATCCTCTCCAGTTTGCATCATAGTTTGGATCACTCATTTTCATATTAAACTTGAAGTCTATACCATCTGCTTTTAAAGCATCTATAACAGCCTGATTTCTGTAATAAAAATCTTCTTCTGATTCTTTACTAGAAAACATATCTGAACCATATCCAAAGCCATCTGTATTTTTAGACTGAGTATCAGGCAATTTATTACCAGAAAACTTACCACTTATAAAAGTTGCTACGTCACCTACATCTGGATCATTATTTAACTCTTGTTGAGTTCTTATTTCAGGAGTATAAGTATCAGATAAACCACCAGCCCCAGATATTTTATTTTGATCAAACACCTGAACTTCAGTAGCCTCTTTCATAGTTCTACCATCAATAGGCCCTCTAACAAAAGATATTTTATTTTTACCGTCTTTCTTTACTATTGTAGGAGAATATCCATCTGCTATATACTTATCATACTGTTTAGCTTTTTCACTTCCAGCAGCATAAGGATTTTTAGCACCATTAGTATTAACCACAGTTTCTACTTGTTTGTCAGTTGCAGTTGTAGTTTTATCTGTTGTTAGAGCATCTGTTTCTGTCTCAGTAGTTGTCTCAGTAGTTTCTTCCATGAGTCTATATGCATCTGGCACTTGACCACTTTGAATTGCAATAAGAGCTTGTCTTCTTAATTCTGATTTGGGTATTGGATCAGAACCATCTTCTAGATACCATGCTTTACCATTCCAAGTAGCATCTTTCATGTTCTTAGGATACCCAATTTTTTTTCTTTCATAGTAATCTCTTGCAGTTTCTCCTTTCCTTTGATAGCTTTCTAATTCTTTACCATAACCAGCTTTAACTAAAAAGTCTCCAAGCTCAGTTCCATACTGTGCCATAGATCCCATCATAGCATTATTTTCCATTGCTAACCCTGGCTCTCCTGGTTGAGGCATAAATGCTTCCATAGGTGCTGGCATTCCTTGCTGAGGCATCTGTTGTTGCATACCTTCTTGCTGTTCTTGTTGAGCCATCATTTGTTGCATCATCATTATTTGTTGCTGTTGCTCAATAGGTAATGCTGCTAAAGCTTTAGCTTCTGCTTCTTTCCTTGATATCTCTTCTACTTTAGCTGTAAACTCAATAGGGTCTTCACCTATAGAAACTAAATATGGATGAGATGCTAAAGGTACACCATCAGAAAAATCCTTTTTGGCTTCTTGTACAAAAGCAAGCTTTGATAAGTCATTCATGTTTTTCTTCAACATAAGCTCTGCACTTGTAGCTGATATTTTATCTGCATACTGTGAATCTAATTCACCATAATACTCTTGTAACCCAAACTTCTTAGAAATTTTAGCAGGTGTTTTTTTACTTCCACCTACTCCAAACTCACTCATTTCATCTTTTGTAAACTTAAGTTTTCTTGTGTCAGAAAAAACAAAAGATTGTTCTGGCAAAAACATTGGTACACCTCCACTACCGTGTCTTGGTCCTTGTATGTCATACAGACCAAATGTACCGTCATCATTTAAATCAGTTAAAACTGTTTCTCCACCCTCTGCTTCTAAATTAGCATCTTCTCTGGGTACACTTGATAAACTATATCTAACAGATTCATCACGTGAATTATTAAAATTAGTATTACCATAATATGCTTGTGGAGTTGTAACCAAACCGTAGTCAGATTGATCACCTGTTACCATACCACCATGTTCCATAGACATTGCATCTTCAACAACCTTTCCATTACGGATGCTAAAACCTTGTGGTAATTTGTTTATTTTAATTTTTGCCATAATTATAATTTTTCTATGTCAGCTCCAGCTGCAATTAGTTTTGCTAACATTCTTGAATCAACTTCTACAGTTTGTTCACCTCCATTTTGTTTTTTTGATTTAATCAAATGAAGATACCCATCACTATCATCATAATAGGTTTTATTTTTAAAGCTATATGATTTACCATCTTCTGGATCCGGGTCTGAAGTATAATAAGGAGCTTTATTTTTATGATTTACATTAACCTGTTCACCTGCATTATATGCTTCAGGATCAATTTGTGATGCTAAATATTGCTGTAATTTAAACTGAGGAAACATCTTGGCACCGCTTACGCTATTACTATTTCCCACAAATAATGTATCATTTTGAGTAACTCCCATTTGAGACATAATATCTTTTATAGCTGTAACATCACTTTTGTTTTTATTTTTAAATAATTCTATATATTCATCTAGATATTCATGATCATAGTTTTTGATTCTATTTTTTCTCTCTTTCCTAGTTTCACCTTTATCTTGATACTTAGATAACTCTCTTTTAATAACTCTATCCCTATTTGCTAAATATGCTTCTTCTCCTTTAGCTCCACCATATGCCATATTACTAAGTATGTTATGCTGTGCTTCTGGAGGTAATGCTTTGAAGCCAGGGTTGTTTACACCACCACCTTCTTTACTCATATATAATCCTGTTGTTGCATCACCTTCACTACCCATCAAACCAGAATTAATATCAAACGTACCTCTTTTATTAAAGGCATCTGTCTTAGTTCCATATATATTATCTGCAACTAAATCACCTCTTAATTCTTCTTGTGCTTTCTTTTTATTTCTTTCATCAAACCAATCATTAGCAACATCTGCTGCACCAACAGCAAAGTTTGATAAATCACCAAATGCTGTGGCAACTGTACTATTTAAAGCTCTATCTAAAAATCCACCTACACCACCATAGTTTGCATCAACTTCAGGACCCTTTATATCTGTAAATAAATCTGCTGCTGATCTTTGTGCAGGCACATCATTTGTTTGAGCTACTGGTGGAGTTGGGTTAAAAGGATTATTAAACCCAGCTACATATTCTTGATACAATTGTGGACCATTAGCAACACCTCTTGTAACAGGATCTTGCGCAACCCATTCTTGAAAAGAAAGCATTTGATTTGCTACTGGACCTGCCATTTGCATATTAGGTATTTCAGCTCCATACTTAACTAACATTTGTTGATAGTCAGAAAAATTAGGAACGCCTTTATTAAACCCTGGATCTAAAGGACCATCATAGTCTTTTGGTATAAACTGATCAAACCCAGGATCATTATTTTCAATAGACTCTGGTAATTTCATATCAAAGCTAGGATCTAAATCTACTTCTTGTGGATCTTTACTAGTAGCACCTGGGTCTTTACCGCCAGCTGACATTGGATCTACTTTATATTCAGTTGGTATTTCTTGTCCTTTCCTTTTTAATATAGATTCAATATATGCTTTTGTTTCTGCTGATCCACTTTGCCACTTTTCTAGCAAATCATCAGATACTTTTTTTACGGCACTTGGGGCATTTATATCATCTAGTACTTTATCTGCTTCTGTTTTTATAATATTTCCTAATGCATCTTTCTGTTGAGTTAGTTCTGGATTTTCAACTTGAAATTGTTTAAACCATGTTGCTGCAGCATTTTTATTTTCATCACTTGTATCAAACTTAACGTCATAAGTGGCATTAGCCATCTTTTGCATTTTGTTATTAATATGCTTACCACGCCAGTCTCTAAAGCTACCATCCTTTACACCATCACCATCTTTATCCTTACCACTAAACATATCTTCATATGCAGTTAAAGCCACGTTTGCAGCTTTTCCTAAATTAAATTCTGCATCATTAAAAATAGCAGGATTAATATACATTGGTCCTGGCTCAAGTATACCTTCATCTTCTAGATTACTTATTAAACCTTTATTTTTAGTTTTAACTGCGTCCTCACTTTTAGAAGCATTTAAAAAATCAGACATCATTTTTGTATTATCTGTACCCTCTTCAGATGTTACTACTGCTCCTGTTTCTACTCCGTCTGCTGCTTTAGGTGCATCATGATTATAACCTGCTTCTTTAAGTCTAAGATGAGTAGCCATATCTCTAGCTCTAATCTTTCTATCACCTTTATACATAAAGTGTGGTTCAAATTCACCACCCTCTTCTTTTTTCCATCCAGCTGCATTCTTTGCAAAGTTAGCCATCTTAACTACTGAAGCAGGATAGTTATCTGTATTGCTCATAACTTTGTTATAAGCTTCAGATACTGACATACCTCTTGCTTTAGCCCATCTTGTAAACTTACCCTTGTTTTCTGGTTTAATTTCTATACCAGATTTAGCCTGATCAATAGATGTTATATTCATATCCATACCAGGAGCTTCTTGTTGTATTTCTTCTGCTCTTGCTAGTTGTTGTGGATTATTTGTAATTTGCTGTGGACTAGGTTCTTGTGGTTGTTGTAGTTTTTGTACATCTTCAAACAAACTTATAATTGCTTCTTCTTCATAACCCAACTGCATAAGAGCTTGACCTATAATATTTTGATCAACTTCTTGCTGCATTAAACCCATCAATACTTCTTGAGGTTGCTGACCTTCTTGAACAGCTGCAGTAAACATTTCACTTATCTGCATAACTTGCGGATCAACTTGAGGTTGTTGCTGCAGACCAGGTTGTTGAGGAATCATTGATCCTCCTTGTTGTTTTACACTTTTTTTGTTTAAATCCACGTTGATAATATTATATTATTAATATACAAATAATTAAGGAGATTCACTAATCTTTAGGGTTTAAGCTTGATAAAGATGAGTCAAAATATAGTTAGGTGGTGACATATTACCCAACTCTTTTGCATCTTTATAATGCTTTCTATTTAATTTATCATATAAACTTTTAGCTTTACTCTCATTGTCAGTTCCATTATAGACACCATCTATATAATCTTTATACATTTGTATTTGTTTTTTCTCTCCTCCTACTGCATAGTTTGGCATATACTTTCCTTTTTGTTGAAATTTTAAATACTTAGCATGTTTTTTAACGTTATCTGTATATGTTTTACCACCATCCTTACTTGATCCTCCCCAGTGTTTAGGAAGTGTGTTAAATAAATCATTTCTATCTACACCCTTTCTATTATTAGCTAAGAATGCTAATCTTAATACAGTTGCTATAGCTGCTTTTTCAGGATCTAATAAATCTTTATTAGATGTTATACCAAACTTCTTTAATATATTTATTTGTTTTTTGTCCTTTGGTAAATTCTTATCTTCCTTTATTATATTATCCCATCTAAGTTGAGTTAAACCAACACTGTTATAATCTTCTTTTGCACTTTTTTCATAAACAGGAAGATCAGTCTTCAAACTATCTTTTACAGCAAGAGCTATTAAAGGAGAAAGAGATGTTAATCCATCTAATGTATCTATTTTATAACCATCATATTTTTTAAATACATCAGGTGAAGAAGTAACTTTAGGTAAAAGATCAGTTGAGCCAACTATTGGTAAGTCACCTTTTCTATTTTGATCAGCTACAAATTTTGTAACACCTCTTGTAAAGTTTCCACCAGCACTGTGTGTATCACCAAAATTAGATTCATTACCATAAATACCAAAAGCAATTCTAGCAATATCATTATATACATCACTAGGTATACCTGCCTCTACCATTATTTTCTTTTTGTTATTTACTAAAGAATTTATAAATGGTTTAGTTGAGTTTTCTTGTTCTTCTTTATCTGAGGAGTCTGAAGTAAAAAAATTACCAATGGACTTTAGAGTACCCGTTTCATTATATACTTCCTCTTCAAAAGATTGTTGATCAAACACTGGACGTATAGGTTGGTAGTTTAATGTATTTACTGAATAATTAGATCCTTGTTGAGTTTGCTCTTTACCTTTAGAATCTATATAATTAGAAGTATATTTTTCTCTATTATCCTCTGACATTTTTAATACAGCTTGTCCATCAACCCATTGAAAATTATTACCATCATCTTCTGGTAATACATATACCGCTGTACCTGCAGGCATTCCTAGATCATACAATGCTTGTAAATCAGTACATTGACCATTTATACAACCATTACTTGCTCTATTGTTTTCAACATTTCCATCATCAAATAAACCTTTTCTACCAGAAGTAGGGCCATGAATAGCAGTAGCTACATCTATGTCAGTACCATCTGTAAATAAATTAAATGAAGGAACTCCCTTACCACCATATTTATCTGGTGAGTCAGCATAACTTTCTTTTATATAATACTTACCTGCACCAGTGTTTTTGTTTCCAGCACTCCAGTTAGGAATCCATTTACCATTTCTTTTATCTTCATCTGTTATCTTACCATCTTGGTTAAAATCCCACATCTTTGTTACAGTCAAAGCATCACCTTTATTAGCACCTGTAAGAACTTCAAAGTCTAATATTGACTTTCCACCTCTCCAAACTTCTAATCTCTTTGTTTTTTTATTTACTATAACATAATGACCATTAGGATCATTAACCATTTGAGCTTTCTTTATTATATCCTCATCAGCTGAATCATTAATATTCTTTCTGTCTTCATCTAATAAATCAACGTCCTGCCATGTTTCTTCAATTTCTTCTACTTCCTCATAATTAGATTGAGGTATAACAATATCTTGACCAGCAAAAATTTCATTAATGTTTTTAATTGAACTATTAGCTTCTACAATTTTTCTAAGAGGAACACCAAATCTTGTTGCTATCCTACCTAATGTATCTCCTGACTTAATATCATAATTAAGAAATTTAGTTTTAGACTTAGGTAATTTTAATTCTTGATTGATATCTATTTGACTAGGGTTATCAATATTATTTAACTTTGCAATTTCATCTACAGAAGTACCAAATTGTTCTGCTATTCTTGTCAGGTTATCTCCTGACTTAATTGTATAAGTTGTCAGATTATCATCTTCTTGTTTAGGCTTTTCCTCAGCTTGTCTAAAAGGACCCATATAAGGAGTAACTGGTTCCTGTACATAATTATCTTGTTGCCACATTTCAGGAAGATAAAAACTTTGTTCTTCTTCTGCTTCTTCTTGTCTAATGGGACCTGCATATTGTTTTACCGGAAGACTATCTTGGTCATTTATATCTTTATAATTATATAACTGCTTATAATAGTCATAAGCTTCATCAGTAGTTGTCTTTAAAAAGTTCTCCTGTACATTAGGTCTGCCTTCTGTATTTTTATCATACAGAATCATATCAATGTAATCTTGAGTTTCCTGTGGAAGTCTAGATACCCATTTTACATCATTGTATATATCTTCACCCTCTTCTTTTAATTCATTTAATAAGTCTAATGTATTGCCTCTGCCCCAGTTATATGCAGCTAAAGTTTTAATTAATCTTACATCATCATCTTGATTTTCTTTATTAATAAATGAAGAGTTGTATAATTCATTCATTGACCACTCTTGAACTTTATAATTTTGTTCAGGGTCATAAGGATCTATTTCATCTACCTTATTTGCTTTTTTATAATCTGTTATAAGGCTATCTCCTATTTGACCAAGACCCATATATCCTTTATTGCTTTTGGCTTTTGGATCTAGATTAGATTCAACAAAAGCTTGCTTGTATAAAAGATTTGAGTCTACCTTATTTTTTGTTTTTTCTTTTTTATCAGAATCTTTAGGTATGTAAATCCTATCATAAAATTCATATGGCTTTATACCTGCATTTGCTATGCTGTTAAAATCATATTTATCATACATAGAAAGATACTTCTGATCTCTTTCTTTATCATAACCAACCTGTACCTGAAAGTTTTGAAGTGGATCTGTATCCATAAACTTACTACCGCTTTGTCCAGTTGCCTCAAAATAAGCTTCTTTCATATATGGTAATAAACCATCTACTGTTTGTTTCTCACCAATAGCCATGTCTTGGAAATCCAATAAGAAACCTTCTTTATCAAATATCTCATCAGATATTTTATAGTACTGAACATCACTATCTTTAGCCGTAGTTGGTTTGTATTCTGTTTGCTGTTTTATATACTTATCCTTAGTTGGAATTTTTAATGCACGTGCCCATGCCTCTTCAGAAAAATCAAGATCCCCGTCTTTATCAAGTGAAGGAGATTCAGGATCTGTTAAACCTAATGCATCACCTATTAATCCAAATCCTTCATTAACAATACTTCCAAACCCCGGATAAGAAACAGGTCTTACTTGTTCAAACATTTTTAATCTAGTTTCTATATCAAGATCTGGACTCATTAAATCCTTAGTTTGTTTACCTAGCCATGTAGAAAATTCATCTGCCTTTTCAGCTGCTCCTTCTAAAACAGGAATGACTGCCTCATCTAATGTATTATTACCTCTATTACCTGTTTGTGCTTTTGGAATTGCACCGCCTTTTTGTGCATACCTTGATTTAGAATCTTTAGATGCATCTGATACAGTATTAAGCATATCAAATATTTCATCATCACTATATATATCTTGCAACTGTAATAAAGGATTATAACCACTATCTTCTCCTCTATCTAAATCTTTCACTCTAGATTTTAATTCTTGATATTTTTCTGGAGTTAACTTTTCCGTAAAAGGATCATATATACCTAAATCTTGTGCTGCTGATCTAATTGTATTTAATCTAGTTCTAGCTTCTGTTGGTTCAGACACATAATCAGCCCAACTATCTTTAGAAATACCTATAGATCCTTCTTGTATAGTCCCATCCCTGTTAAACTTTACTATAGGATTACCTTTATCATCATATTTCTCATAGTATGCTTCATCATAATTATTTATTATAGGAACTCCATTATCATCATAACCCTCTATATTAAGTCTTTCATCATTAAATCTTTTAACAGTTTTTTCAGGTATAAGCCTATCTGTACCCAGATTTTTTGTAATCTGCATACCTCTTCTTTGTAAATCATTTAATGGTTGGTCAGTTAAAAAATTATATCCTGCATTTGCTAAACTAACAAAAGGTGATGTCATTGAACCAGTAAAATTTGCTAAAGCTGCTTTATCCTTTAAAGATAAATTTACCATATATTTAGCCCGTGTGTCGGGCCCTACTCTATCACTACTATGACCTATTTCATGTTCAGCAGTATTTACATGAACATGATCTTGATCCAAACCAGCTTGTGCTGGTTCATAAAATTTAATCTTTCCATTATTATTATATGATACTGCAGCTGTTCCCTCATTTCCTTCTTTTACACCATCTTCAAGCTCAAGATTTATATTTTCTAAATTAGATTTTCTACCAAAAGTTATAAAGTCAGCGTCATCATTTGGGCCAACTTCATTTGCTAAGATTTCCTTATACATTGGTGAATCTAACCACTGACTTTGAAATGAATTTTTAACAACATCATCATCAATTTTTACTCCTATGTCCTCACCTGCATTTTGAGCTTTTGGTAATGCACTACCACCACACTTGTGACATGTAGAGACATCAGCTCCACCATCTGCAGCTTTCCATTTCCAACCACAACTATTGCATTCCATGGTTTTATCTAATAAACCACCACCAAGTTTCATTTTAGGTTTCCAAGAACCTTTACCAAACTTTAATGCACGTTCTTTATCTTTTCCAAAGTCTATAATCTCACCTCTTCTTTTAGCTTCTTCATATACAGGCTTCCAGTCTATTTTTGCTTGTTCAGACATGTCAACCCAAGTACCATCTTCATCTTGAAATAATGTAGGAAAAGAAAACCAATTTTTACCATCTAAAGTTTCAGTTGCCATAAGATGTGTGGACACAGAACCATCCTCATTGTCCCTAACACCATTTCTTTTTGGAACTTCATAACCTGTCTGTGCCATAGGTACTTCTAACACACTATCTCCTGGAAACTGATAGTTATTACCAGGCATCATTATCTGACTATTACCTAGATTATCTGTTCCCATAACAGGAAAATCTACATCCTCCATTGTTATTGAACCTGACTCAATGATATTAACCGGATTGGTTTTATCAGAGCTAGTACGTTTATAACCATCTACAGATATATATTGTGTTATATCTTGAAGATATTCATTTGGTCCTCCCGGTAGTCCTATGCTTTTTTTACGTGCCATTATCTTTGTGATAGTAAAAGTTTAGTATTATTTAATCTCAATAACATCTTTCTGTTTCCAGATACATTTCTACGTAAAATAACATTATTAGAATAATGTCTAAACTTCTTACGTTGAGTAGCACTCTTTGCATAATTAATGTTAATGTAATTTAATGGTCTTACATAACCATTACATGATGTATCAAATATAGGCTGCTCTGCATTTGTGAATTCTCCTCTGTCATTAGTTACATCCCAAAATTGATTAAATCTAAATTTGTGTTCTACTTTAGAAACTAGTATTTGTATACCATTAAATTGTAAAGTTGGAAAGTCTAAGTTTGTCCAAGGACTATTAACTGGTTGTGGATTTAATAATAGTAAACCTGATGTTTGATCATTATTATAAATAATAGAAGCATCAAAGTTAAAATCTAAATCTTCCCATTTATCTCCACCACACATATTATATTGTGGGTCTCCTTTATATACATAAGTTTCTAATTGATATTCAAAACTTCTTACTGTATTAACAGATTGACCTGTATTAGATATTAAATCTATTTCCCAAGGATAGTCTTCACCATAATAATTTACAAATGAATCACATCTTACATTGTGTCTCCAAAATCCTCCTACATTATAATTAGGTGTTACAGAATCAAAATAGAAATAATTACATATTAATGGTGTTGGATCTATCCAAGTTGGATCTCCAATAATAAATATACCAGGAGCTGTATCTGGACATGTTCCTGATTGAGTTGTTGTTGATCCTGGAACTGTTGATGTTGGACATTCACAAGTTACCTTTCTACATATTGGAGGAGTTACGTCATCACATGCACCAGATGTTGCAGTATAAGTAGAAGTAACCGGATCTAAAAATACTTTAGTATATCCTGCTGGACAATCACAAGTAAAATCAGTACCACATACAGCTCCTGCAATTGCTGTTGCTACACTTTGAAAAGTTGTTGGGTCAGATGCATTAATACCAAATTGAAATGGATCAACATTTACTGGCCCATTTGACATAGATATATCATTCAATACACCCGGAGTTGGTGGTATTGAAGAAGTTGCACCACAATACATTGCATAAACAAATTGATATGCTGGAGCAGTACCTGCACCAACAGATGTAAAAGTTTGACCAACATTATTACCTGGTGCACTAGTTGTATCTGTAATAAGAATCTGTATAGCTCTATAATTAGGTTGTGATGTTCTATCACCTAATGTTGAATTAGCTGGATTAGTTAGTATGCCATTACCAGTCTGTAATCCTAAAAGTACATTAGTTGAGCCACCAGTCCAGTTTGCATTATACCAAGCAGTAGCTTGCGCTTCTGTTATTGTATGACTCATTGTTACACCTCCCGGCATAGTATAAACACGTGCTGCACCATCCCATACATCAAATCCAATTTGCATTTGACTGTTGGACATAAATGTTTGTATTTGTGGATCATTTAAAAATGCAGTCAACCAAGTTTGTTGAGCCGCTCTTCTACCAAACTGATTAGTACTACCAGATACATCCATTGATATTACTACATCAACTAAACAATTTACAGGACCACCTCCTATTGTAGCTGCAATGTTTTCTATAGTTACTTCAGCAGGTATTGATTCATTAATCCCTATCTCACATAATCCAGTAGTAGAATTAAAATTATATCCCGGAGGACATTGTGGTATTGTAGTAGTTACTGTCTTAGTTGTAAAGAAATGATTTATACTAGGTAAAGCTAACTCAGGATGCCAGTCATGAAAAGATATCCATGCTTTAGACTTTGGATCATAAGACACTGTCCATGAGCAATCATCAAAATATACTGGATCACCAATATCAATACTTACTGGTACTCTTGCCTCTCCTCTTATTTCTACAGGTTTAAACGGTCTATCAACAAATGTTGCTTGACCTATGTAGTCAGGCTTCAATTGATAATCTTTTTTCATAAAGTAGACTATATCATCTACTGAATCATACATTACTTGACATCCTACTCCTGCTACAGGATTATCTGTCCATTGTGTATTTTCTGAACTTGGAAATTGTTTTATAAATCTAGAAGGTAAGTATTTGTTAAACCACCATTTCATTCCATTATTAGATATAGGGTCCATACCTTTACCAGCATATTGAAATATTTTACCTTGTTGTTGAGATATAAAAAATAATCCTAATGGTGTATTAATAACACCTCTTAAACTTTCACATGATCCATACTCATTTGACAAATCTGCATTTGCAACATTTTGGAACGGTTGACTAAATAAACCTCCGTCACCTATAGTAAGCTTTGTGTCTAGTTGAGTCTTTAATGTATCAAGACCTTGAAACATTTGAGGAGATAAATAAGGGAAGAATATTAATGCTCCATTCTTATTTATAGGTTTAATAACACTTACTTCATTTTTAAAATCTTTATAGTTATTATTTAAAAACACTCTCCAGTAATCTCTTTTTGATTCTTCCTGTGCTTGTAATGAATAAATTAATCTTTTTGGATAACTAACAAAACATGTCTCAGAAACATATGGGTCATAATCCCTAGGTTGCACCTGACCAAATGAAGTCATTTGAGTTGGAAACTTTGATCCAGACAATGAATCATCATACTTATAAAAGTTATCTGCTTTAATATTATCAGCATGAAATAGTACACCTAAGTCATTATACTCATAAGCGTCATAGAATCTTTTATCTGGTGAATCTTCCCAATCTCTATATGCTAAATTAACTTCTGACTCTACAAAGAATTCATTAATCCCATTTATATGAGTATACATATATGCCCTTTTCATTTGAAAAGCAGGATTTAAATTTCCACCTCCACCTGAACCTCCAAACAGACTTCCAAAAAGATTTGTGCTTTGACAGTTTCCAGATCCTCTATCTAAATAAAATTGATTTGTTGGTAAAGCATCTTCCCATGACCCTGAAGCTAAACCTAATGTTGCAACTTCACGTGCCATATTACTTATGTCAAACTTAGTTGAGTTTAACCAAAATCTTGGATAAGGTATGTTTACATATAAACTATAATCAAATGCATGACCGTTGGGTTGCCCTTTTAAGAAGTTTGTAAAAATAGGCATTATACATTTTTCAGTATATCTATTAATTGACACATCTCCACTAAAGATTGGTTTAGATGTATATAAAGCTTCAGGTGGTAAGTTATTATCTAATAACTCAACACAACCTCTCATTTGTATTTGCTTTATACCATCTAATTGACCATACTGATTATCAAAGTTAAACTTTAAAGCACCGTATAATGCAGATATACTTGTTTGTCTTTCTGCTTTACTAAAGTCTTTAATTAAAGAATTTTGAAAATCATTAACGCTACCATCAGTTCTTACATAACCACCAAGTGCAAAACGTGAATAATCAACTGTAGTAGGTATAGCTAATTCTTTTTCTGTTGAAACAGCTACAGTAGATGGTCTAAATAAATTATTAATTTTATATTTAATACCATCAAAAGTTTGAAATGATGATCCTATATAATTAGAATCATTATTTTTTGTTCTAAATATATCGTTCTGATTAATTTTTGCAAAATTATTAAAGAATCCAGTAGAGTTATATTTTAAAACAAAGTCATAAAAACTAACCATGTTATAAAATAAATCAATGATTTCATCACCACCTATTGCAATATTCTTTTGTGCCATTGATACACCAATGATTCCTCTTAGAAGACTTGGCATTGCTGCTTCAGGTTTATCATAAACTGTTCCTTCTTCAATACCACCACCTTGAGTACCAGGGACTGCAGTTTTTACGAAGTTAGTTGCACCCTGAATATTTAATTGTGTTGATGAAACAATTCCACCTGCATATATATCTGCAAAATCTACAAGGTCATCTAATAGTGTATCTAATAAAATATCCCATATTGCATTACCTATTGCTAAAGCACCTATTGATGCTGGGGCAGCAGTAAATCCACCTGTTACAGTACCACCATTAGTAAAACCTCCAACAAACCATGGTGCATATACTGGATTCAAACCTTGAACCGGTAATGCTTTCTTGTTTGTAGTACCCTGAACAGCATTAAGAGCATATCCAATTCCTATTACTACTGCAAGAGATGCAGCAGCAGGTCTTAGTAATTTAAATTGTGGGTGATCTTCTGAAGGAGTAAACCTGCCTGCAGACTTGCCATGAATGTTACCATATATTTTAGTTTCATATGCATTTAAAAATGGTTTAGCAAACATTAAATCTGGAGCATGAAAAGAAAACACATCCTTTGTAAATCCCTTTAAAGGTTCATAATGATTTATACTTCCTGTAAAATCTCCTTGATCACAAAAATTCTCTGTGGTTTTATTTCTAGTACCATCTTGAAAAAATACATCATGCTGCAAAGAGTTATAAGGATAGTTAGGATACAACCCTTGTGAATTTCCTAGTATATTTTCAGAATCTGGTATATCATATTTACGCATGTTTTTAAACATACCTTTTGCCAAAATAGATCTTGCTCCTTGTCTAGACCCTCTTAGTATTTCATAACCTACAACATTTTCAATATAAGATCCGTCATTATATTTAGGTCTACCAATATTAGTAAATTCAACACCTACTAAATTTATATTATCACCATCAGTAGTACTAATATGTAATGGAGAGTTTGCACCCCCTATTGACTCATCAGGCATCTTGTGATGTCTTATAGGTTTACCACATAGATTACCCCAAATATCTGGTCTGTTAGATGGATAAAGTTCTGTTGATTCCCAATAGCCCATTTTACCTCTTGCAATAACTAAACTATTATCTTCTTGAGGTTCGTTAAGATTTAAATTTGTTGCAGTTGCAGTATTATATACTTTAAATAAAGGTTCTCCATCAGTATTTAATACATTATCTCCAAATACAATTTCATTCTCCATAGTACCATTATAGTTTTCTGGAGCCCTTCCGGGTATATGATATGAAGAAGATCTTTCACCTGTATTATATATCCATCTAATAAAAAATGCATATTGCTCATCACGCATGAAACCTAACTTGTTTCCACCTAATGTGTAATACTTACTAGACAAAGAATTTATAACCCAATTTGTTTGGATTTGATTTGCAATAGGTTGATAATTAAAATCAAATTGTTCAGTTGGTCCTTGTCTTATTAACCAATCATTTACAACAAACATAGACTCTGACTTTTCATAAGCCGGACTTCTAAGAGGTATTAATTTTAAATCTATAGCAGGTAATGCTGGATCTATAAAATCAATATTAATGTCTGATTGTTCTGTGCTATATAAACCAATTCTCTTTGCTAGAGTTTGGCCTTGGTTTCTCATTAATAGTACTAATTCATAATAATAATAATCTTGATCTAAATTAGAAACTTTTATATTTAAAGAACTATCTGAACCTTGGTGACTAAATAAAGATTGTAAATTAGATATACCAATATAGTCTGTAACTTTTTGTTCATTCTCTACATATGCAATAAATGCTTGATACGTTCCATTACGTAACATACCACCGTCTGTTGCTTTATCTAATTCTATACAAGGTGTATCTACTAGTGGAGCTAATCTTATTTCTTGACAATCTAATTTTTTAGGTTCTATGATTTCATATCTAACACACGGGTCTCCATCAATATCCGGACCTGTAATTTGAACTTTTTTCCAGGGTATATCATCTATATTTAAAGCTCTTGATGGATTGTTTGCATCATCCCAATATACTTCCCAAGTACAATCAAAATTTTCTTTTGCTGCACCTGTAATTAAATGTTTTTTAGTAAAATTTAAACACGGGTCATTAACTAATGTAGTGTACTTACATTCACTATCATCAAACCTTCCTATTTCAGAACTTACATTATCAGTTGAAAAAACTATCCACTCATCACCATATCTATGTATAGCACCTATAACTGTATATGGAATAACACCACATGATAAGTTTGATGGCTCATTGCCAATCATTCCTATATCTCCATCCTCAGAATTATTTGCTGCATTCCTTGCATGCCACCATGCTTGTTGACCTTCAAATGAAGGAGCAACATCTTTATTCATACCTTTAGTAAATGTATTTATATTTACTGATGATGAACCTTTGCCCTGTGGTTGAGGAGGTGTTTCCTTTTTAGCCATAATATATTATCTCTTTGGTCCTGTTACTACTTGAGGGTTAGCAGGCGCATAACTTAAAAACATATTGTAATAATTATGATACTGTGCTCTTCTGTTCATATTCCAAACTTTTCTCATTTCTTGGAAGTTTGGTGTATTAACAAAACCTAATGCGTTATTTCTTGCTCCTCTTAGTCTACTTTCTACTAGCTGTAATTGTTGAGATACATTCTCACCATTCCAAACCATATTTTCTAATATTCTTTGTTTTATTGCATACTCATAATATTCATTGCAATATGGTTGATCTAATACTAATAAATCACCCTCTGCATTTTCCATAGCACCTTGGTAACTTAAATAGACTTTTCCTGTATTAAACGTAGTTATTAAAAAACCATCTTTTACTTCTGCTATATCTACTGCTTGTGCACCTAGACTAGGACAGTAACAAACTTTATCATTAACGTCTTTGATTCTTAATTCAGTCCAAGTATTAAATGTTCTAAATTGACCACCCCCTATTCTCTGAACTAATTGATAACTATCTTTATCATTACATGTTTTAACAACACATACATCTTTACATACCTTTCCATCTTCACATGGTGCTACATCACCAGGAGCAGGAACATATGGTACGTCATTGAATGTTTCAACATGGGTTCCTGATGGCATTGTGCTATTTACAGTGTATGATCCACATCTAAATGCGTAGTTTAAATATTGAAAATCAAAAGGTAATTGACCTTTACCATGTTCTATATCTATAATAACTTCTTTAGTTCTATGTATACGTAACCCTAAATCATAATTTACACGTGTTGCAACTTTAATAAGTTGAGCAGGTTCAATTAATCCTTCAAGTGCATACGTTGAAAAATCAATGGAAACATCTTCCATCAATTGACTAAAAGTTCTATATTTTTGTGATACCCCCATTGTTGTATTTTTTAAGTTCTTGCTATGTTACGTTTGTTATCTGAATCTTCAGATGGTATTTGTAATGTACCTGACATAGTAGCAATAACTTGGCTTTCTATTTCTGCAAACAATGCTTCTGGTATGTAAATTTCTTGCTCATATCTAGGGGTGCAATCATTTTCTGTATCACAATCCCATTTAGTTATATCTGAGTCAAATACACCTTCTACTTTAATTGCATCCCATGCAATGTTTGGACAGTAGATGTAACCATCTAACCACCAAAAATATAATGTTTTGTTATATCTAAAAGAAGTACTTTTTGTTAATGATGTATATGTACCAGGTTGGGTTCCTTGCAGCTCTTGTGAACCATCTATTGAACTAATGGTACGTATTAATGGACCCCAGTAACCTTCAAACATTGAAGGTAATCTATGTTTTGAACGTTTTATTGTACAACCACTTTGTATTCCAGCACAATGAGCTTCAACTTTATCTACTTCAATTAATTCTACATATGGTAATGTTTTCCATACTGAATTAAATTTTAATAATTTATTTGCATAATCTTGCCTTCTCATTAAAAACTGAGCATACTTTTCAATTAAGCTATAGATATATCTATCAGTGACAAAAGCATCTTGAACTCCTGCTTTTACTTGGCCTCTAATTCTTGATACTACGTCTGCTATTGTTGCCATGTTTTTTATTTTTCAAATTCATTATAATACTTTAATGCTTTAATGGTTTCTTCAGGGTTTTCATCATAAAGATGAGCCACCTTGTATTTATTTTTCATTACTACATATTTGGTCCAATTGATGGGGTAAGTTTTTGCAACAGTTCTTTTAAAATCTCTGCATGCTACAAATCTCCACAACTCCCTATTTTTAAATCTATATTTAGTTGAGTAATTTGTATAAAATATTTTACCTAAATTTCCATCTGTTTCCCAGTTTTTATTTTGTAAGACTTTACCATACTGATTTGAAAGAGCATAATTAGTATTCACTGATTTTGATGAAGGACATGTACCAATAAATAGATACCCTAATGAATCAGGCAACTCTACACCATCTCTATTCTCTACTACAGCATTCCAAAGTCTAACATTATATATATTTATTATCTTTTTTAATTTAACGTTATCTATGTCAGAGTATAAAGGTTTCTTGTCTTTAAACTCTTTGATTGTTTCTTCATTTAATAACCCCATTCTTTTCTCTCTATATCTAGGAGCTTTCAAATCAGGTTTTTTGAAATTGTTGATCATACAGTTATATTTATAATTTACAAAAAAAACCCCACTTAAAGAAATTTAATGTGAGGTCTTTACAATGCTTGATAAGTTAATTCACATATATTACCCATTGTAGGGTGTTGTATTTCTAGTTTACCTGAACGTCTATTGCCTACATATTTGTTACTATAATGATAGTAATCTGTTTTACCCAGGCTAGGTAACGTCTTTTCTATAAAACCTGCTGTTTCATTTGATGTCATATATTCAACCTTTCTGTCTGTATGTATATGACCTTTAAATAATGTTCTGTTTGTTGTGTCACCCCAAGCTTTTGGATACTCTGATGCATATATTAAAGGATTATTCTTGCTACGCTTATCCCCATGTTCAAATGCATTAAAGTTATTATGCCATACATGAACCTTTCTTTCTTCATATTTTACATCCCATGTTATCTTATCACAGTCTATTGATCTTGAGAGAGCATGAGCTAAATGATAAGAAGAAAGTCTATCATGATTTCCCGGAACATATACTACTACTAATTTGTCACAAAAAGATTTAATATATGTTACAGCCCAATGCATTGCATCAAATGCTTGTACATAAGCCTCTGTAGCGCTCATACAGTTGTCTAAAAGTGTTCCGCTTGTAGTTGTGCCCTGGAAGGTATCCATGTTGATTAAATCACCTCCTACAACAAAGTACATAGTTTCTATGTGATGTATAGCATTTGCTCTACTAACTAAGTTCTTAACTGTATCTTCAAAATCTTTATCTATGGTATCATTACCTTCTTTGCCAAAATGAATATCTTGTAGAGATATTACTGCACAATGTGGATCATCAGTAAATTTATTTTTATAAGGTATATTTGATATTTTGTATTTTTTGGGAGTCCAGTTTTTTAGTAAGTCTTCAAATAGTTTTTCTTCTGGATTTTTTATTTGTGATACTAATGCTGAAACTCTCCAGTGATCACCCATTTGTTTATTCCAATACTGAGACAATTTCCATTTATCAGTGTCTATCTTTAGTAAGATTATTATTTCTTCTGCACTTTTAGGCTCATGATCAAAAGTTCCAGATAACTTCCCAGTTCCATTTTCTAAATCAATTGCTTCTGCAATTTGTGCATTGTCTGCAGCTTTACTAAAAAATATAGATTTCTTTCTTTTGTTTTTTCTTTCTGCTAATAATTCTTTTTTTACTTTCTTATATTGCTTTTCTGTAATGTTCAGTTTTTCAGCACAATAAGATGGGTGCTTTTTCCATTTTAAACTGTCAAGAACTTTTTGCTTTATATTATCCATAAGTTAAATAATTTGATTTTTTTATTGTAAAGATAAGAAAAAAAAAGAGACTGGAATATATCCAGCCTCTTCCAACGTTTGTAGTAGAAAACCAACAAACCACCACGTGTTGTTTTTTTTATGCTGACAGAGTTGAAATAAGTATTTCAATTGGTTTACATCCTGTGTTACCAGCATCTACAACTTTAACTTTATATGCTGTACTAGCAGTTAAATTTGTTATAGTAAAGTTATTTACTGTAGGTACAATAGGTCCTAGTGGATTAGCTAATGTCCATCCTACAGGTGATATTTGTTCATCAACATATACATTTAAACCTGTGCTGTTACTCCATATTCCATCCCATATAACTGAAATAGTACTACCTGTTACTGCACCTGCATAAACATTATATGGATCATGTTGTACATCATTTGAAGTACATGTCCCAAGGCCGTTAGATAATATCATAGAAAACTTTTGTATAATAGAATCTAATCTTTCACCAGAAGTTATAACTATTCTACTACCAGGATCACCTATTTGAAAAGATGTTCCACAATAGCTTACACATGAAGCACACTGCACATCATCACACCTTTCACTACCTGTACTACAATCAGTATAGGTACATGCATTAGTTATTGCTGTGTCAGCACAACTACATTTTTGACTACATTTTGTACAATTACATGCCATTGTTTATTTTTTTATTTTTATTTATTTTAGGTTAATGGAGTACTGCCTCCACAACCAGATATTATTAAACTAGATATTGTACTTGGATCAGTGCTCGTAGTATACGTAGCTCCTGTTCCAGTTGCAAGCTCTCTCCAAGGATATACTGCTGGACTTATTGTTCCACCATTATCCCAATCCATATTAACACCTGCTCCCATACAGAATACTTTAATTCCATTATTATTACATGTTGTTATCAATGACAGGATTCTAGAGTATGTTGTCATATTCATTATATCTTCATCTCCTCCCGGTAAATTATCTGTAATTAGTATAACATATTTTGCAACATTGTTTCTAAATGCTCCATTAAATGCAGCACCTCCAACTACTTGTTGTAGTGCTAAATCCATTGGTTCAGCTCCACCTGCTCCTGATCCCATGTTAACACAAGTACCATCTACACCTCCAGCTAATTTATTTAGCTGAGTTGTAAATGCAGTTCCGTTATCATTGGCAAACATTTCCCAAGCAGTATATATTAAATTAGTTCCGGCAGAACCAGCAACAACTAATCTTTGTGTTGTTGGAAGAACTGTGTAATCAGCACAAGTACCATAATTTGGATCTCCACTAGTTTCATCTACAGTAGTTAAACCTATTCTATAATTATTTGATCCTGATGAAGAATCTATTGTACTTACTAAATTAGCCGCTCCTGATTGTATTGTTTGAATTTGAGATGTCATACTACTTGTATAATCTACTAAGAATACTACATCCATACCTTGACTACATGGTGCATCTGCTGTGAGTGTTTCAATTGCTATATTTGGACAAACATTTGACCCTCCACTTATAGATACCGTTAATCTAATATTATATACTGTTTGTGGTATTAAACCTGAAAATGATCCTGTTACGCTAGATCCTGGGTTGTTTATAGTATCTGTAGCTACAACTGTACCAGAAGAATTAATTACTTCTATAAGGTATGTTGCTGTAGTTCCTAATAAATTATTAAATTGGAAATTAAAAGAATTCTGTGTTATACTACTTATAGTCATAGATGGACAAGGAATAATTCCTGTTATTAAACTAGATTGCGTTTCAACACATGTATCATTTCCATCTGTAACACTAAACTCAACTGTTGCAGTTAGATCTGTAGCAGTATCTAATGATGCTACATTTACACTTATACCTGTAGAATTATTCTGTAATGATGATACACTAACAATTTGCTGAGTTGAAACACCTTTAGAATCAACTATTGTGATTTTACTAAAACCTGCACTATCATTAAATGTACTAGGTATAGATGAGTTTATAAAGTTAAATACTACGTCTGTTATTAAACCTGTACCACCACTGATAGTATTTGCAGTAGTATATGAGAATATAATTCCATCACATCCTCCAGGACAACAATTTGTTTGAATGCTTGTAATAGCTGAATACATATCATCAATCACAACCCATGCGTTTTGCATAGACTGAGCTAATGTAGAAGCTGAATTATTCCATCCAACTATACCACTATATGATGCATCACTATTTGATAACTGAGTATATGAACCTGTTATTGCAGATTGTGAAATTGCAGAATTTATAGCAGATGGAAATCCAACTGCATTTCTTAATTCACAAAACGCACTTTCTAATGCTAGTACAACTACTGAAACATTAGTTAAAACCCCTACATTACTTATACATGTAGGTACAATTTGAGCTTCTACAACAGCACCACTACAAGGTAATACACAAGCTTCTAGTACATCTATTCTTGTATTTAAACTTGTTAATGTTGAATTGATTGTATTAATACTTGCTAAATTAGTACATACTTGATTTGCTATAAGTGTAGCAAATTGATCTAATGGAAGTTGAGTTACTGGATTACCGCTTGCATCATTATACTGCATACATGCAGGTAATGTCATTATAGGAAGAGAAGCAGTAGATTTATCATTTCCACTACCACTATCTGCATTTAAACATATTTGATTAACCATTGCCTGTAAAACAGGAACAAGTTGAGTAGGCGTAGCACCTCTAACATTTAAACAAGTAATATCTAACCCAGTAAGATTAGGGTTCATATCTACACCACTTTCTAAAAGGTCACAAACCTTAGTTGCAAGTTTAAATACAACTTCACTAATAGAGTCACCATTACATAGGTCTATACAAGAAATATCTGGCCCTTGCCATATTACACAATTAGAAGATATATTATCACATCCATTTGTGGTGCCGCTTGAGTTCGTTGGGATCATAAATGTTTTATTTTACTATAATGTACTGCGTTGTTGTAAACTATACATTTATAATATACAAAATTTTTTAAAACCAAACAAGTTAATGCTAGTTTTAAAAAATTTTGTAAACAGTTATGAGAATAAAATTTAAGCTTTTTCTAAAGGGGTGTCTTCTTTCTCAATATCAGATATAGTACCATCTTCAAGGCTAATATTAACTGAACCATATTTTGTCTCTAATGATTCACTTACAGTTTTCCATTCAGCTTGCAGTTCTGAATGTTTAGATACTAATTGATTCTTAACTAGTTCAGCATTACCTATATTCATAAGTAATGTATTAATTTGATTTTGAAGATCTTTAACTTCTTCTAATTCCTTTTTAGAAATCTTTTTTGCTTTTGCCATTATAATTGGTTTTTAAAATTTGTATACTCTTCAAAGATAATGATATTTTAGAAACTACCAAGGAAGATCAACAACTAAATTTGTTTCAGGTAGTAAATCTTTCTTAATTACATCCTGCATTCCTGTTATATAGTCATTACGTAAATACTTTACTAAGAATGTTTTTACATCATTTTTAGATAATGATTTATAATCTTGCGTTGTTACAACTCCTTCATCAGTATCTTTTACAATATATGATCCATGTACAGTTACACTTTTCTTTTCATATGTTGATTTTAATGACTTAGGTATAACTAATGAACCTGTATAAGTAAATATTATTTCTTTTATCAAAGAGTTACCATCTGTCACTAAAGACTCTATATCAAAATAAAACCTTTGAGATAGCTGCTCCTGTACTACAGGTGCCTCTACCTTTTTAATTACCTTTTTAGCTACCTTTTTAGCTACTACCTTCTTTTTAGTTGTTTTTTTCTTTTTCATAATAATGGTTTTATAAATTATTAAAATTCACAGTTACTTAATAATATACAAGTACTGGTTCCATCTTCAAAAGTTATACGTAAGAATGCAGTTTTACCTTCTGTAAAAAATTCTTGTGATTTTATTGTTGTTGACTTTCCATTCAAATAAATATCACCACCACCATCTTGACCGGGAGGACCCTGTGGTCCAGTGGCACCAGTAGCACCAGTAGATCCCGTATTACCTTTAGAACCTGCAGGACCTTGTATTCCCTGCGGGCCTTGACTCCCTGTTGGACCAGTTAAACCTTGAGGTCCTCTTGATCCGGTTGGTCCTTGACTACCTGTAGGTCCTTTATCACCTTGTGGTCCCTGTGGTCCTTGGCTTCCTGTAGCTCCAGTTAATCCAGTTGCACCCCTTGGTCCAGTGGCTCCTGTTGCACCCGGTGCTCCGTCATTTCCATCAGATCCATTAGTTCCGGCAGGTCCTTGAGAACCCGTATTTCCTTTAGCTCCAGCCGGACCCTGAGATCCTGTAGCACCTTGAATACCCTGAATACCTTGTGAACCGGTGTCTCCTTTAGGTCCTGTTAAACCTGTGGGATTACCAACCCAATCACCTTTAATATTAATTACTTGATTACCATCTATAGCCACAGAACCAGCGTCAACAACTCCTTTAACTTTTAATTTACCGGAAGTTGTTAATGACATAGCACCATCATTATTTCCCTGACCTTCATATTTCCAAACCCATCCACGGTCTGCATCATTATTCATTTGGAATACTGTAGCATAGTCATTTAAATAACCATAAGATTGACCGGACACCATTCCTATACCATAAGTAGCTGAAGTACCCCAGAATCTATATTTACTTGCATTATCACCTGAATTAGTATAATGGTATGTTCCGCCATTAGGTCCTGCTGGACCTTGTGATCCAGTATCACCCTTTGCACCCTGTGATCCTGTGTCCCCTTTTGCTCCGGCTGCACCAGCAGATCCTGTTGCTCCTCTAGCTCCAGTATCTCCCTTAGCACCTGCTGCACCAGGATTTCCTTGTATACCTTGAAGACCTCTATCTCCAGTATCTCCTTTGGCTCCCGCTGCTCCAGCTGCTCCAGTTAATCCTTGTATCCCTTGTATACCTTGACTTCCTGTATCACCTTTGGCACCGGCAGCTCCTGCAGCTCCGGTAAGACCTCTAATACCTTGATCACCTTGATCTCCCTTGGCACCAGCGGAACCTGTAACTCCTTGTATACCTTGTATACCCTGATCACCTTTAGGACCCTGCGGTCCTGTATTAGTTGGCATTGTTACAGAATTACTATCACTAATAGTAAGTGTTTGTCCTACTACGGATAATGTTTGCTTATCGGCACATATAGATACAGTCTGTGCTTCTGGATCAATTTCTACATTTGTTCCTTTACAACCTAAAATAGTTAAAGTATCATTGTTACCTTTAGCTACAATAGTAGCAATCCCATTAGTTACATTTTTAAATATATCTTGAGAAGAACCTCTATCTGTATTTGTAATAGTAATAGTACCTCCACTAGTTGTAGAAGTCATTTCTGATTGTATACCACTACCTTGTGCTATTGTTAATGTTTCACCATTTGTAACAGCTGTACTTTCTGTTCCATTTCCTTCTTTAATAGTCCATGAAGACATTGTTCCTTGTGGTACACTAAAAGATGTTGTTAAAGTACCACCATCTCTTTGTGTTAATGTTAAAGTCTTTGTTGAAGATCCACTATCAGAGAATCCTGTAATAGTATTATCATATGCAGAATTAGATTCTGCTGAACTACCACCACTCCAAGTTACCGCACCACTAACAGTTAAAGCATTTGTACTGCCATTAAATGTTAATCCTGCATCACTTGTAATGTTAGATGAGCCATTCCAATATGCTACTCTACCTGATGAACCACTACCTGTTACATTACCTACTTGAGTATTATCTATCTTCTGCCAAGCATCTGTAGCTTGATCAGAAAATACTGCCCAGTCACCTACTGCCCAGTCAGTAATACCATCTAAATTTGTATTACCTGCTGTAGATACAATATAATATTCACCTACATTTCCTATTCCAGTTTGCAGTGCTGGTAAATTAGCAGATGCATTCCATGTTCCCATATATTTTAATACTCCTGTTACAGCTTTATCAATGGCTGCTGATATCTGAGCACCTGTTGCTAAATTAGTAGAAGTAGAAGTTACAATACCGGTATTTGGTGTCAACGTTACTGATGTTGTACCACTCTTAGTTAGTGTATTAGCATTACCAGTTGCAACACTTGTTACACCTGAACTTGAGCTGGTACCTGCACCAATTAATGTTCTAACTTCTGCAGCACTAATTCCTGAATTAAGAGATGGAGTAGTTCCATTTGAAAGTATTGCTGGCACACCAGTATCACTAACCTTAAGATTATTTTTACTAATATCTGATGCTTGACCACTTGTAATAGTTGTTGTATTACCAGCCATTGCAGTTGTAGAGGTAGTTCCAATTACTAAATTAGATGATCCATTACCTGTACCTGCCCCAATAAGATTTCTCATTTCTGAAGCTGATATTCCTGAGTTTAGTGAAGGAGTAGTACCATTAGATAAAACTGCTGGTGTTCCACTATCTGTTATTTTCTTATTGTTATTTGCAATATCTGTAGCTTGTTGAGCAGTGATAGTTGTAGTGTTACCTGCCATTGCAGTTGTTGATGTTGTACCAATAACTAAGTTAGAACTACCATTTCCTGTTCCTGCTCCTATAAGGGATCTTACCTCTGAGGCACTTATTCCTGTATTTAAAGTTGGACTTGTACCATCAGATAAAATTGCAGGTCTACCAGTATCCGGCAATGTATTAGTAATAGTTATAGTTCCACCACTACTTGTTGATGTCATCTCAGATGTAATACCTGTACCTTGAGCAATAGTAAAAGTCTCTCCGTTAGTAACAGCAGTTGACTCAGTACCATTACCTTCTTTTATTGTCCAAGAGCTCATGGATCCTGAACCTGTTCCAGCTCCAATTAATGACCTTACTTCTGCTCCAGTTACTCCGGAAGCTAAAGTTGGTGTACCTCCACCACTAAATATACCTGGCTCAGCATAAATAGTTGAACTATTAAACGCATTAGATCCAAATGTATATGTTTGATTTGTAGTACCACTAACACTAAACGTAAGTGTGTTACCTGATTTAGTTATACCATTAAGATAAAAGTTTGATGCAGAGGTTAAATATCTACCATCTAAATCTACTGTAAGATCTCCTAGACCTGAACGTGTCAATGTTAAAACTCCATTTGTTGTATTAAAGCTAATACCTGATACATAATTATTTGTACCTGTTTTATCATCAACCCATTCTACAGTTGTACCTGTTGTACTAAGAATCTGACCTTTAGTACCAGCAGACCCTGAATGATCAAACAACCTACCACCTGTCCCTAAAGAAACAGTAGTATCTACAGTGTTACCTTCTAAAGATAATAATCTTTGTGAGCCAGTTATTGTTGCCATATTATTTCTTTTTTCCTCTTAATTTAAACTTAGTCATTTTTTGTTTAATTGCAGGATCCATTTCTGCTGCATACTTAGTTCCAAACAGTATAAAATCTTCTGTATCACTCATCTTATATGCATTTTTAGATATATCACCTGATGCAGATATTTTTACTAAAAGCTTATCCCCTTGTTTTGAAAATGTATGCTCTCCCGTATCTGTTCCTGAATATATTTCCCACGTTACTCCATCATCATTAGATACATAGTAACTAAGTGTACATCCATTAGGAACAAAATAATCTACTCTATTCCAAAAAATAAAATCAATAGACGCAGAATTATCTAATGTATAAGGACCATATACCACTTCCCAATCAGGAAAAAAATGATTAGCATATTTTGCATCCCAAATTCTAAAACCATGCCCATCGTATCCATAACCCATCTGAATCCACCATTCTTCACCATTTGTTGAATACATTCTAGTAATGTTACAGCCATAATCAGCTCTATAAGATCTACCCCTTCCTTCTGATGTAGTATCTTCAACAACTGTATCATGTCTACGTAATGCAACATACCTGTTATTATCTGGATCTAAGAATCCTGGTATCATAGCTCCACCTCTATCTGCTGCAGTAGGGATAAAATTAGGATGACCAATCATCTTATCAGTTGGTTGACCACCTTGAACATCTTGATACTTTGTGCCTGCCCTCATTAAAATAGCATAATTATTACCAGGATTAGTACCACCTTCATATGTAATCTGTAAAACTGTTACTTTTGTCCCAGTAAAACACGGTGTTACATCAACTAGACTATGCCTACCAGCTGCCCCAACCCAAAATATATTTGGTTCATTTATTGGATCAGGTATAAACCATCCTTGTTCATATCCATCATCTCCTTGTCCTGCATCACCCATATCAACATAAACTGATTTAGGATTAGCTGTTGATGCATCTAGTATCAAAGAAAAATTTGCATTATGATAATAAGCATATAATATTCTGTCATTTATTGAATCATACATAATCCAACCTCTATATCCATTTCTATCTACAGGTGCTGAACCTTCAAGCATTATGTTTCCTGCTGTTGCATCCATATACAATCTTTCTTCAACACCAGTCTTCATATTTCTACGCATGCATCTTTTATAATGTCTTGCATCATAGTCAGATGCATATGCCCATTCTCCTGCTGCACATAAGCCTCCTACATAATATAACCCTGTGCTTTCTACATAACCTCCACCAGTATCTTGTGATCCTATATATATTTGAGGATTACTGTGTGTTGGTCTTGGGTCTTTAACAAAGGTTGATCCTCCATTCATAAGACCGCTGTAGTCAAATGTAGTATAGCCATTAACATTATAAGTCATAACTACACCTTTCTTATTTTTTTTATCAATACAAATAGATTGAATGTGGTTGTATGTACTACCTGAGTCTCTCCATAGAAAATTAGAATCAAAAAACAACCTAGTCATTGAGCCATCATCATTAAGTCTGCGTACTGCAAACCCGTCACCCCAACCTACTGTAAAAAGCAAGTCACCATCTATTTCATAAGCAGTTGTATAACCGATAAGTCTATCTCCACCATCATATTCACCACCACCTGAAGACACAGTAACATTACTCATACCTCTTTTAGTTACAGGTACAATAGCAACTTGCCCACTATAATTATTAGAGGCACACCCTACAATGGACTTTATATTACTTTTACTTACGTTAGTTGCTTTAAACATTCTTGTATTTCAAATTGTAACATTTTAATCATACTATCATTAGAACCTGCAGGAGCTACGTTTACCATATTTAACTCTTCAGCTAATGCTTCTTCAAATTCAGCTAGACAGTCTAACCAGTACTGTCTATCATCTGTTGTTTCAGTTCCTCTTTCTGACATCTTATGTTGTTATTACTTCCACCCAAAACTGATGAAAATTTCTACTTGCTCCTACATTATGCATGTAAGATGAATTCATTCCACTATAAACTAATAATGCATTACTTCTTGATAATGCAGCTTTTGTAGGTTGTGAGTCCATATATATTTCTATATGGTCTATAAACCTTGATAAAGGTAAATCATATTGAACATAATATGCAGATGGTAACTGTATTACTGACATATTGATCACAGACAGTACACCTGAACTATATGCTTGACTTACTAAAGTAGGACTTGAATATATACCTTCTTTAACAGCATACACTCTATATGACATTGTACCACTAGTATTAAATGTAGTGTCTACAATAGTCATTGTACTAGCAAAATCATCTTGTGGTACTTGACCTATAATACCAAAATCTGCACCATCATCTGATGACCAAACTTGATAGTAATCTATACTACTTGTTGATGATTTACCAAATATAACTTCTATTGTTTGACCAACTACTGAAGCTGATACATTGGAAGGAGCACCTGGCATTGGAGGTCTATAATTGCTTATAGCATTATCTACATATGTTTTACTTGTTGCATCTGTACCAGATGAAACTGTGTCTACACCTTGTATTCTTCCTGTACCACCAAGAGTAATATCACCACCTGATACTATTATATCATTGGCAAAAGTAGAATTACCACTTGTGTCATTTATTGTTGTTGTTTTTCTATTTGCCCATCCAGTATTCCAGTTATCAGGAGAAGAGTTTATCTGCAATCCTGATTCAGCATTTATATAAAGAAATTCATTTGTTTGTCCTGTTGCTACAGAATATGCTTCACCTGCATTTAATACAAGTTGTTGTCCACCACCTCTAAGATAACCGTTAAATTGTGTGTTACTTGTAAATGTTTTGACACCACCTATTGATTGTGTGCCTGAAGTTCTTACTACGGTGCTATCTACTTCAATTGTACCTGTTGAGGTTATTGTACCACCTGTAATACCGTTTGTAGTAGCTATAGAAGTAACACCTGAGCTTGTAACATATCTTCCGTCAAGATCAACTGTTACTGCACTAAGACCAGATCTATTAAGTGTTAATACACCATTAGATGTACTAAAAGATGCAGAACTTAAATAATAATTTGTTGTTGTATCTTTAGAAATAATCTCAATAGTATCTGTAGAAACATCTGTCTTTATTGTAATGTTAGCACCTGCCTTAAATGTAAGTGTATCATTATTATTATCTGCAACAATATCAGATTGACCAGCTGCTGCAATATTTTTAAATATGTTTTGAGCTGAACCTCTATCACTGTTTGATAAAGTTATTGTACCACTTGTTGTTATTGTTCCTGTACCAGATAAACCATTAGAACCCGTAACAGTAACTGAGGTTATAGTACCTGTTCCACTTCCTGCACCAATATCAGATAAAAGTTGTGCTTTAGTTCTATACTTCAATGCTGAACCATCCCATACTAATATACCAGTATACGTACTATTATCATTACCTATACTAGTAACACTAGATGATCCATTTATTTCTATTGAAGATAAAAAACTTATAGCCATGACATTTTATTCTTTGTTTGCAATATACGTATTTTTAAAAAAAAGGGGAAACACTAAATTCTAGATTTAAATGCTTCCCCTTTAAATTCTACTCTTTATTATCCTACAAGTTGCATTACTACTGTAATATTATTTGCACCTAAATTACTAGTTGCAGTAAATGTTACAGTTCCCGTTGTTTGATCAGCAAGAACATCCATAAATACCTGTCCACCTTTACTATCATAAGTTTGAATAATCCAAGGTCCGTTAGCTAATCCATGAACACCTGTTGCAATTGAAAAGGTGTTTGTATTAGTTGCTGGATAAGTACCTGTGTATGATCTTTTAGATTGAGCACTTGCTAATGTTGCTGGTGTTACATATCTAAATGTATCTGTTCCTGCATCTACTTCAGTTTGTGTTGCAATCTCTGTAACACCAACTGATCCTGTTGCAGCATTAGGTAATGTTCTTTTACTCATTGATGTAATAACACCATCAGTAACATTAATCTGATCTACAACATCTACATTACTTGTATCAAGATCTGTACTAGTACCAATCTCTTTGTTAAATGTACTTGCTAGTTGAGCATCACTAATTCCACCTGCTTTAACAGTAATGAATCCAGTTGCTGTACCAGCAAAAGTTGCACTACTAAATCCAGCAACACCTTTTTCAGTTGCTCCATCTGTAGCACCTACACCCGCAATGTTTTGATCTTGTATTACTATAGCATAATCTGAAGCTGGAGGATTAGAACTTGCTGCAATTGTTTGATTAGCATAAATTGTATCACCAACCTCTACTGCTACCGTGCTTCCATTAAATGTTATAGTACCATCTTTAGTAACAACAAAGAAATCACCCGTTGTAAGAGCAATATTACTTGCTCCTGCTATTGCTGGTGAGTTTGTAGATGCATCATATCCACCTTGGAATACACCAACTCCGGCTACAAGTGCTTGTACTTGTCCTAAGTTAACACCATCTGTGCCTGCAGTACCTGATGCTACACTAGTTAATTTTTCCCCACCTATACTTAAAGAAGCAGTTGGAGTTCCAAGTACATTAAGTGGTATGTCTACTAAGGGTGCTTCTACAACTGCTCCTCCAGCACTATCATCACCTAATAAGATTTTATCATCTGATTCTGCAAAACCGCTATGTCCACCTGCAGAAGCAACTATACCAGCTGCAGAGTAATCAACTTCTACATTAGGTACTGTTGTTGCTGTTCCTGTTACTTTAGCTCCATTTGATGCAGTAACGCTAGTAACTGTACCAACTGTGTAAGTTCCTAAAGTTAAATCACCCAATATTACTTGAGAAGAAGAACCTGCTCCAGCAATATTAATTGTACCTGAAGTAGTAATAGGACCTCCAGTAATTGTTAATGCATTACCTGTTTCAGTAATTTCTATACTTGTTACACCTGATCCAGAGTCATTAACCCATTCTACTACACCCGTTGAAGAAACAGCAAGTCTTTGCCCGTTTCCACCAATTCCTAATGTAGCTAATGAATTTGCAGCATCTGAAAATAATATATCTCCTTTAGTATATGATGATTTACCTGTACCACCATTTGCTTCAGTTAATGTACCAGCTAGTGTAATTGTTCCACTAGTTGTAATAGGACCACCACTTGTTGTTAAACCTGTAGTTCCACCACTTACATCAATAGAAGTTACAGAACCTGCACCTGCATTGATATAAGTTGCAACTTGAGATAAGTTTGCAAATTTAGCATTGCTATCTTTACTATCAGAAAATATAACTTTATCTATTGCTTGTAATGTAACAGCTGTTCCATCTGCTGCTGCTAATACAACGTTATCTGTACCTGCATAATCAACTGCTAATGTTCCAGCTCCTGTAACAGGACCACCAGTTAAACCAGCTCCAGATCCTACAGAAGTTACTGTACCATCTTTTCCAAAACCAGGAAACTTACCTAGTTGTTCATAATAGATAGTTTGATCATCTGCTGCAGAGTACCATAGAAAGTCTTCATCTGTAATTACTCGTTGAGTTGTTGCTAAAATAGCATTTGCTGCACCTGAATATGCAATGTTTACTGTTGGAGTATCTGTTGTTTTTCCGGTTACACTAATACCTGTTCCAGAAGATACATCAGTTACTGTACCATCAAACTCATCATTTGATGTAACTGTTAGTGTATTACCAGATCTAGTTACAGTTGTTGTACCAGCTCCTACTATTAATACATCATCATTAGTTCCGTCTGATCCAACAAGTCTTACACCTGCTGTTCCATTTGTTGAACCAACACCTGATAAATCATAAGTTGTGTCACCATCTGCACCTGTTGTTATATCAACCCATGCACTACCATCATATAACTTTAGATTATTTGATGTTGAATTATAATATATTTTACCAGCTACTCCTGTTGGGTCGGCCCCAAGAGGTTGAATTATTACATTCTGAAGCTGGTTACTGTTCAGGTTAATATTACCTGAGACATTTAAACCCGTTAGAAATTGTACTGCCATTATTTTATTTATTTAGTTGTTATTATATTTAATTTAAAAAGACACATCCTGAAAAAGATGCAGCAAATGTTATTTTTAATTGTTGTGAACTTATATATTCTACATTACCTACTACTACTGTATTTGCACTATCTACTACTGTTACGGAAGGATACTCTCCTAAGTTATGTGTAACTGTCCAAATAGATGACGCTACTTCAAAACATTCTGTATATGTACCTTGATCTGCTAATACTCCTTCTAGGTCAAGTATTGTACAAACACTACTTGGTGTCTCAGGACAACTTACACTTGCTTTTAAGTTAATCTTTGCTAAAGGTTCTACAAATACCCCGGCTGTTTCTGTTGCAGCTACTACTTTATTACTAGATGCATTTTGCCAATCACATAAATCTTTTCTAATAACTGCTAATTCCATATCTGTGTAACAGCATGCTTCAATGCCAAATCTAATAGATTGAAAATTTGCATATACTTGTTTTGCAAATGTTTGTTCTACATTTATTTGTTTTAGTAGTGCAAGTTCTTTTACTTTTTCAGCATTAGAATAAGATCTTATTGCTTTAGCCATATTATTTATTTCTTAAATCTTGTATCTGTTGCCTAGCCAATTCTCTATTCAAATTACTTGAGGTAGATACATCTGCTTCAGCTTTTGTTTTACATTGTTTACATACAATAACTCCATTACCTAATGAAGCTTTTTGACATCCACAAGTAAATTGTTTATTACAGTGAGCACAGTTTGCCATTTCTTTTTGGTTTTACATTAAATATTTTGAACTAGATCCACAGTCTCCTGATGGACAAGATATTTTATTTAGTCTACTTTTAGCATAGTTATAAAGTTGCATACCATGTGCAGCAGATTGACAATATTCTACATTGGCAACAGCAGCATCAATAACAGTTCTTATATAACTCATTTCAGCCAATAGTGATTGTTTTTCTGAATCTGGCTGACAAGCTTGAACTTCTAAATCACATAATACTTCATAATAAGTAGTTAGTAATCTAGTTACTCTTAAATGATTATATTCTACATAAACTTTAGAGTTAGGTGATACACTATACTTAATAATATAAACACCATCAGGAATCTTTTCTTGTGTAGTTCCACAACCGGTAGTTTGCAAAGCCATTGTACATGCCGTAAGACACATATCAAAATCTTTATCAACCTTTATAAGAACAGGAACACTAAAGCCTGGGAGAGTAATTAATAACTCTTCACAATCCACAGCAAGCTCTGAACTATATTGACTTGTATCTTTAATACATAGTAAATCACAGTTGGATACTGTGGGTATTTCTAAACTTAATATATGTTTGCTTGCCATTTTTTAGTACTTTATTACACTATATAGATAATATACAAAAAATAACAGACAATATAAAATAAAAAGAGCAGGAGATTTCTCCCCTGCTCAATTATTTCAACTATAAAGTCTTAGAGTTTACCAGTAAGCATTCTCTTCAACAGGAACATCATTACCTTTTGCAGTTGCCCACGCAGATAAAGCATCCATTAGTTTTTCAACTTCTGCTTGTGCAGCAGCATCAGAACATTTTACATAGATCTTATATACATACTGATCATTATCAAACACTCCAGAAGGATTGTTGAATCTTGGTACAGAATGTTGGATGTAATATGCTTTGTATGTTGCAGTACGGTCTACAGCAGATAAGAGCTCATCAGACATTTCAATCTCTCTCAATCTAGCACTATCAGCATTTCCTTGGTTATAAGGAGACTGACGGTATCTTTCTGACATGATTAAATCTCTAACTACTTCTTCACCTTGAGTTTGTTGCATTGAACCTGGAGTTCTTGAAGCAACACCACAGTCATTACATACTTCACCTGTTTCATCCAATTCAGAAACAATGATTTCAACTGGTTCAGCATTAAAATGATCTCTTGTGTCAAAAGAACAGTTACCAAATACAGTATCAACATAGGCTCCAACAAAGTTGGCAGCAGCACTTACTTGGTCAGCAACTGGATCAGTTGAAGGTGTGTAAGTTCCGTCTAAAGCCTCAGCAATAGTGTAAGTTGTAGCAACACCTGCTACAGTAGCAACAATACCACCTCCTGATGCTTCAGCAACAAAAGGCTTGATTAATGGATCAGCTAAAGCCATTTGAGCCATAGTAGCTAGTACTAATACTGGATCAATATACTCTTGTCCATCAATGCAGCAAATGTTTGCTGAATCAGCAATTGCATAAGCATTGTGATTTAAGAATCTTAGTGCAGGTGAACCCTTTACATCAATTCTCATAAATTGAGTTTTACCACATGGTGCACAATCAGCTGCTAATGAAAGACTAGCTGTTGCTTGAGATGCAGTAAGGCAATTTGCTTGCCATAATCTTGTAATATATCTTGGGTTGATCCCTTTAGATTTTACAGATTCTTTGTACCCACCGTGTCCAGGATTGTTTCCAATAGTATCTTTAGAATAGAATGAACCTTGTACAACGTAGCCAAGTGCTCCTGCAACAGGTGCTCCTGGTAATGCTACTGATGCCCAAGTGGAATCATCTACTAAAGCTACTTGACCAGCGGTAAGAGCGCTTGTTGCAGTACCTGCTGTTGCCAGCGTGCTGTCTGCAATAAACGTCTTGTTAAACGCATGATTAAAATAAGCCATAATTATTAATTTTGTGTAAGGACCATTACCCTCACTGGTTATAAATAAAGATTTTAACAGTTTACTCTGCTCGTAACTTATGTGTTACTATAATAATATAATCAATTTTTATTAAAAATCATATATTAATTATTTCTTTCTGCTGCTTGAACACCTCTTTGTGCTTGATACATATTTTCTATATCACCAGCAATTAATGCTGCAGTGTCATCTAACATAACTTCTACTAAGTCATCTTTAAATTGACAATTTACATTTGTGGTACTTGTTAATCCTGTATAAGGATCAACACAACCTTCTACTTGTATTAGTACAGGTTTTTCATAATAAGTCAATATAGGATTAACAATATTAAAATTGCTAGTCCTATATATTCTTATTGTATTTCCTAACATAGTACAAAATGTTTCACCCCAATCAAAATCTGGATTTTTTAATGGATCCCTTAATAACAATGATACATTTGCTTCTTCAGCTAAATATACAGTCATTGACCTTGGTGTACAACAATCATCTTTTGCTTGTGTAGTAACACGTTTAAATTCAAGATATGTATCTACTGGAAAATTATTTGACTGAAAGTAATCATCTGTCTCAGCACCAGTAAGGCTTAACTCTCTAAGTAATGGTTGTAAATCATCTATTCTTTTTTTAGATAATTCATCACCTTCCTTATACATGTTTCCACCATGTAGATTTCTTCTACACCACTCTATTTGTGCTTTATTAAAAGCCTCAACAAATTGCCAACACTCTATATTATCATAGTCATTGCTGTCTAGCTTATTAAGCCTTTGTTTTAATTTAATTAAGAGTGTACTATTTTCCATTAGTTATATGTTTATGAATTCCAATATGGTTCTATCTTATCCATTAAAGAAAGAAGTTCATCTTCATTATCCGGCTTCTGTAAAAACTCAAGAACTTCAGATGGTCTTTTACCCATTCTGATACCACTATCAATTGGTTCAATCCATCCTCCAGCTTTTGTTGTAATAAACCTATAATATAAACCATCTTTAATTAATGCTCTAATTTTTAATTCTTCCATATCAAGTTGAGAAACATCTAAAAACTGCTGTGCAGCTCTTTTTTTGTTTGACTCTCCACCATGACCATTAACGTATGCATCCATGTTTTCATACATAACATCATTGGGTGTATTCTTTGTATACTGTACACTGTCTACATCTGCTACTTTAGCTACATACATTAATTTTGTAGGATTAGTATCATACAAACTTTGTAAAGCAGATAAAGCTTTATTCTTTAATTTAGTTAATTCAGTTCTTGTTGTAAGAGTTTCTTCAACAGTATCTAAATAAAACTTAGGATTATTTTGTGATTTCTTAGCTTCTTTCAATGATCCTGCAACAATAGAAAATCCACCTGCTCTAATTGCATGAAGTTTAATTCTATCATATGGATCTACTTCACCATCTAAAAACACTGGATCATTACCACATCTTAAACTAATTTTATCCCAAAATTTAGAGTTATCTGGCTTCATGACAGTTAACTTATTCCAAAAATCTTTATCATCTGGATCAACTACATTTGCAGCTAACTCAGCTTCAAGCTCAGAAACTACTTTTCTAATTTCTGCAATTTTAGCCTTTTTTTCTTTGGGAGGTAACATTTTTACTTTTGGATCAAATTCATTCAATCCAGTAATGTACCTCTTCACTCCGTTCATTTCTAAACATGCAAGTGACTCCTCATGAAATACCCCATCATGTAGGGATAGACCATAAGTTTCTAAACCCATATTTTCCTTATTAGGATTAAAGTATGGTCTTATAGCAATAGTGCTGGTCTTTTTTGTATGTTGATACTTTTCAACAATTGTGTAATCTTCCATTTTTTGGTTTTTAAAAATTAATAATTATTACTCTGGTCAAATTGTATACCGTAGTATACGCTTCTATTATTACTAATATTTCTAAAGCAAGGTTTAACCCTTGCTAAAGTATTTGACTATACTTCTTCAACTACTGGTATAACAACTTTAAGTAAGCCTGCTGTATGATATATATCTCCTGTCTTTAGTCCTGCTGCAATTGCTGCTGCATTATCTAAATACGAAGAAGAAACAGCCACATCACGTATCCAAGATATTACTTCATTTACATGTAGTAATCTTGCGTTTCCTGTTTCTGCTCTTGATACACCGTCATAAGCTGGGCTCTCAAATTGTTGCTTCAACTTAGTTATTTGTTTTGGTGCTGCCATGATTGTTATATTTATTAGTTAAAAATAAAAAGGGAGGAGGTATTAGCCCCTCCCCTTTAATTATGGTTCCTAGAATGATCCTCCTGTTACAGGGTTTCTCATTACAATTTTAAGAACTTTGGTTGGATCCTTAACCCAAATAGCTGGCATAGTCTGAGTCATATAAACTCTATATCCATTAAACTGACCAGTAGATGCAAACCCTTGAGTTCTTCCCATGTAGTCCATAGTACCATTTTGGTAGAACCACTTAAGTTGATTATCCCAAGAAAGTTTCAACAAGTGAATGTTGTCATTTCCTTCATCAGTTACATCAAAAATAATAAAGCTAAATGAACTTAGAGGTCTACCATCAATCAATGGATTCTCAATGTCATTTGTGTTTAAGTTATCAAATGCCGGATTCAATACAAACTTAACGTTAGCTAAGAATGGAATAGTAAAGCTTGTGTAAGCAAAACCATAATCTAAATCCATACCAGAACCTTTAACAGCTCCTATATCAGATGCATTTTGAACTAGACCTGAACCATACACTTCATCAGCAATTGCTTTGTTGATTAATTGCATACCTCCAATACCTGTTTGTACAACAAGTGATCTTTGTGGGTCTGGCCCTTTAAACTCAACTTTACCTTGGTAGAAGTTGTAAAGTTCAGATTTAAACATGTCAAGAGTAAATGATGACTTGTTATATACTCTCTTGAAAGAGTTATCTAACTGTGACCATAAACCTACAGATAATCTAATATCATCTGGTCCGTCTTGTTTAATTCTACCACCTTTACCCCACATTAGGTAAGTTTCAATATCCGTTGCAATTTTAGATAAGTGAGCTGCTTCCATATTTGTAATGAAAGTTCTTGTAAGAGTTCCATTCTCAAATGCTTCTCTAGCTCCTGCTTTACCCATATTTGCTACAAGCCCTTCAATACTAGGTACTGATGGATTGTTTGGATCTGTGTTGAAGTTTCTCCAGATTTCAGTAACAGGTACAGTACCATCAGCGTTTAATCCGCCTTTGATCATTAAATCTGCTCTTGAAGAAATTGAATAGTGTACGTGTGCTTCTGCTCCTCCTACAAAGTTGTAGAATTCACGGAAACCAGAACCTGTTTCAATGTCAGAGAATCTTTCTCCGTACTCACCTCTTGCAGAACCTTTTCTGAAGAACTTTGTACCTTTAGCTAAATACTTGTTATCCAAGATAGCCGCATTGTTGTTGTTAACTAATTGAACAGTGTAAACAAAACCGTCACCTGCTGGGATAATATCATCAGCTGTGATGTAAAGTTCAAGTCCATTATACTTATCATAAGTAATAATGTCACCATGTCCAAAAGTTCTTTTATTAATTTTAATCTTAAATGTTGTACCATCTACACCTTTGTTTGCGTTACCTGGTTCAATATCCGCTACTACGTAGGGAAGATCTTGTGCAATAGGAGTTTGCCACTTGTACTCACCTCTAGCGTTATCCACCATGATTGTATTCTTTCCACCGAATGAAGCCATTTGATACAAAGGCATTTCTACCTTTTGGGTCATAGCCCATAGATCAATTGGTCCCATATCCATAGGCTCAGGGTTACCAAGCATTTGGGTAAGGTGATAAGAATCAACATGAGAACTAGCTTTGTAGCTTGTATCACGTAGGAAAATCCCATTATTTAAAACTGGAGTTGCCATAATTTTTGATTGTTTTTGTTGTTAATAATTAATTTACTGTTTATATTTAATTTACTTCTAATTAAATTCTTTTAAATATGTTGGTTGGTCTTTGAATCTTTCTTTTTGAACTAGTTTTAGTAGCTTCTTTTTCAGCTTGATTGACACCTAACGATGCTCCTCCTACATTTGACTGTTCACTTTTTAATTTTCTAACCGTTTTCTCAACACTTTTTTGTGCACCTTTATCCATTATCTTAGCTTTATAACCTGATGGATCTTGTAATAACCACAGAGCTTCTGATATTAATGAATAGTTTGGTTCCACAAATTGATATTTTTCTAGTAAGTGACCTAATAGATTAGTATTACGTCCACTAACTGATGGATAATTAGGTTGAACTAAACCATTATATAACATGGCTTGAGTTTTTCTATCTACTTTGATATCCCCTAATTGTCCTTCTTTTAATGTCTCATATACATTTTTCATGTATGCTTGAGATGCATTTTCTTGTTGTTTCTTTTTAAGCTCTTGCTCTTCAAGTTTTTGTGCAACAACTTTTTCTTGCATCTTATCTAGCTTTGGTTTGAACTTATTTGCTTGTGTTTCAAGCTTACCTAAGTCTTTCCAAATTTCTATTTCTTCTTGAATATCTTCAGCAGTACCATATCCTGTAGCACTTAAATATTCTTTGATCACTCTTTCTTGTCCATTTACAGACTTAGTATCAATAGTTTTTGTTTCTTCTACTTGACCAAGTGTAGTAAACAAACCTTTTAAATCTTTACCTCCATCAGCTACATACTTAGCAGCTATTTGCAATTCTTGTGGTAAACTTTGAAAAAATTGTTTTGGAGTCTCTCTTCTAACTTGATTAGCTTTTTCTTCTAAGTTTGCTTGAATAAGTTCTTCCCAATCCTTAGCAGAATAATCTTCTAAATCTTTATCATCATCAAAAGGAACTATTTTATCATCTTTAATAAGTTTAGAAAATACATCAGATATTCCTGATATAGATTTTCTACCTCTTGTTTCCTTTTCTTCTTTAACTTCTTCAGTTTCTTCTTGTCCAAGTTCTCCAAAAATGTCTTCAACACTTTCTGTTGAGGTTTCCTTTTTGTCTTCTACTACAATTTCTTCTTCTTCTTTTTCTTCTTTTTCTTCTGATTTAGCTAGTACATCTGTTGCACCATCTTTATCAGGATCAGCAAATGACATGTCAGCTTTTTCAGTTAATCCAGAGAAAATATTTTTTGCTTTAGATTTATTATCTTGTAGCATATCAGCACCGCTTGGAGCAGCATTGAATATCTCATCTAAATTAACTTCTACATTTTGTGCTACATTGCTTTTCACAGGCTGTGTTTCTGTTGTTGTACTCATAATATTCGTTGGTTTTAATATTAATAACTTCTTACATATATAATATAAGAAATGTTTCTTATATAATTGTCAAGTTAAACTTAAAAAATTTTATTAAAAGTGAAAGTTTATTGCAGTATATAGCTAACGCTACTTTTTGTCCTTACTATTTTTGACATCATACTTGTTTTTATTCTCTCTTGCTATTTGAAGTTTGGTATCAGCAATTTGTTTTGATGCTGCTATTTTTTCTCTTTCAACAGTAAGCCTACTATTTTCTTGAGCTGATTTAACTGCACTTTCCTGACGTTTAAAATTCATCTGCTCTCTATATTGAGTAGATTCTTTTATATCCTTCATAGCATCTTGATAATCAGATTGTTGATTTTCATTTATATCAACCATAGACCCATATCCTGCAGATCTAATTTCTGCTAATAAAACATCATTCTTTCTATCTTTGTCATTTTCTGTCATTTCAACTTGAAGTTTTTGCTGCTCTTCTTGAGCTTTAGCTTGAAGTTGTTGCTCTTGCATTTGACGTTGCTGCTGCATGTCTTGCTCTCTTTGTTTTTGAAGTCTAGTTTCAGAGTCTTTGAGTATGTCAGATACTTCTGCAATTGAGTCTGCTTTAACAATATTACCTAACTCATATATACTTGCTCCTGAAGTATTATTAGTTAATGCCATTTGTTTTAAGTTTTCTAAAATAGCTCTATGGTTAGTTTTAGTTGTAGCAAATACATTAAAATCTCTAAGTAATAAATCAGTACCATTTATAGTAAAGTTGACTTTCTCAGCTTCTGTAGATATATATTGTAGCCTAACACTTGGGTTAGTACTATAATAATATTGTGCTAAGTCAGTTCTCATTTGATGTATACGTGGCATTAAATGATCAGAGTGCTGTACAAAGTACATTTCTGTTTGTGCATATGATTGTTGCATAGCTTGTACCACACCTGTAGCCGTTTGAGCTGATACAGCTCCACCTAGACGTTGTGGATTAATTCCTATTGCATCAAAACATTGTTGCTTAAAATAATTTGCAAGTTGAATTCTAGACATCAATCTACTTGTCTGCTCCATGTTTAGAGTTTGATAGTGATTGAAGTTAGTTGCATTCTCAGTATTTGTAATAGATGTATCAAGAGGTAGCATTTGAAAATCTTTCATTGCTACATATGCTTTTGCATAATTGTTCTTACCCCAATCCTCACCCATTGAGTGACGTGGTAAAGCATTTTGATCAAACATTATTACTGTTCCTAATTCATCTATTAGAATGTCAGCAATCTGGTTATTAACCATATTATATCCAACTTGATATGCTTTCATCAAATCTACTAAAGACGTAGATCTTGTATTTCTATCAGAAAATACTCTTCCTTCTACAGGTAGTTTACAACCATATAAAGAGTTATCTCCTTTAAACTGAAAAGGTAATCTACCAGGTTTAGTTCTATTAATACCTATGTATATAGGATTAATATTATCACCCATAGTTGATTGCCACATTGCTGGTAAGTTAGGACCAATCTTTACACCACCCCAAACTTCATTAATCCATATCCAGTCTATATGTTCACCTTGTAATAAGTTTTCTTTTGTTTTTTGTTTAAATATAGAAGTATCATATATGGGCTTTTTTGTTACCTTAAAAGTCTCATCTATAATCTCTTGTGTAACTTCTCCATCATCTTCAATTTTTGTAAGATGACCAACTTTCCTTTGAGTTTTCCAATATATAGTTGCAACTCTCATTAAGTTATCTTCACCCCACATTGAAACATCTTCATTTTCATTTAATATCTCACTAAGTATATCTCCTCCTGCTTCTGGGTTATTCCAATAATTAGATGTAAACTGTCTATACGCTAAACCTGGTGCATTAGTATTCCACTCATGTGATCTTGTTGCATCATAGTATGCCCCATCATTTTGGTAACCACTAACTTGATATTGTGCTGATCTTGCTGGATAAATCTCTTGTAAGGATTCAAGTTGTTTACTATCCATTAAATATCCGTATCTGTCTACTACATCTGAGACAGTCATTAGATCTACTTTACCTGCATAGTTTGAATCTGCTATATATCTTTGGTCTGGAGATTTTTGATAGAAAGTTAATACTGGATTCCATAGCTCTACATCATAGTCATCTTCAAGCATTCTAAAATGCCAAAATTCTCTATCTGCAATAAGCATATCTTGAAACCCTCTTTCCTCAAGTTCTTGCATTTTAAATCTTTCTTCATCTACTGCAAGTTGGTGGGATGCCCACTCTTCTACCATGCTTCTATAAGACTTACTAAAGAAGTCTTCTATTTCTGGTAATGATTTTAATGCCTCTGGAGATAATTGCTCTTGTGATTCTTTTGAACCAGGATCAGCGCCCATCTCAATCATTCTGCGTACTAGGTTTGCTTCAGCATCAGCCAATAAAGATTCTTCTATTTGAACTTTCTTTTGTTCAAGCATTTCGTTGTATGATGCATCATCAACAGCTCTAAATTGAACCTTAGAATATCTTTTAGCAAATTCTCCTGTAAGTACGTTTATAACATTTGGTACAATTGGGTAAAACTTTAACTCTAATGCAGACTCATTTTCTGTTGTAAGAGTATCCATAAGATCTTTATATTCATTGTCTGGTTCAACAATGTAATCAGTCTTATCAATAATACCTTTAGCAAGTTTATAATTTTTGAGCAGTCTTCTAGAGTTAACACGCAAAAACTCAATACCCTGAAGCTCTAACCAGTCTAAGTTCCATGCAGCCCAATCATCTGTTTTTTCTTTATATGGTAAGAACTGAACCGGTTGGGTTAAGCTAGAGAATGTAGGCCCGCCTTCAGCTTTTGCCCCATTCTTCATTTGCATTGCGTTTAATACTCTCATACCTGTTTAGTCTATTTAATATTCTTGAATCCGGATCTCCTAACTTTAGAACTTCCCAATGTCTTATTACGGCCTATATTTCTAAAAGGACCACTATACTTTAATTTACTCAATTTTTCTGAATTATCCAAAGAATTACCTTCTGATTCACGTCTTTTTGTATAACCTCTATTTGATTGTTGAATTTTTACAAATGCAATTAATGCACCAAAGGTAACAAGTCTATCTACGTTTAAACCAGGATAATATGCTGCCATCTCTTTAAGTAACATTCCATCTGGAATTCTTTCTATACCTAAAGTTTGTTTCATTACATTACCATTTTCATCAAGCTCTTCATCAATTACCTCTCTTAAAAATTCTATTGCGTAGGATATTAAATGGCTTTTAAATAATGTACCTGTATTCTTCCATCCATATTCTTGATATACTGTTCTATTAGAACCTAGATCTTTTAAGAAAAGAATTTGTTGTTTTGGTACAAGGTATCTTTGTTTTTTTCTAGCAATCATATGTTGAATAAATAATGATATATTATTTTCAACAATTGTCCATGCATTATACCACTCAATGATCATTTCTAATCTTTCATGAGTTTTATTTATATCATCAAAACGCCCACACCATGCTGCTACAATTTTATCTTTTTCAATAAACTGTTCTACTTCACCTGACACAGTTGTTCTTGTTACTTCTGTTGCATTTTTATAAATATAAATACTACATAAAGAATCTGATGTAGTTGTTTTACCTTCTGACACAGGATCAATAGATCCATAGTATGCACCAAAGGCTGGGCTTTTTACTGGTCTTTCCCAAACAACAATAGATCCTGTTTTATCAACTTCCTTTTTATTTACTGGAAATGTAGATATGGGAAGTTTTTTTGTGCGTTTTGCAACTATACCTGTTTGATCTCTGTCTAATACTATAAGCTCATATGGGTATTCTTTTTCCTCTACTCTTTTTTGTTGTCTACTTAAAATTCCTTGTGGGAATACTGACTCTTTTCTATATGCAAATGCCTCAGCAATATTTAGAGGTTTCTGAGATATTCTTAACTGGAATTGTTCTCCACTTAATTCATTTCTCCACCTATTTCTTTCTATATCTATAGCTTCTATGGCTTCTTTAACTTGAGAGTTGCCATAATCATCTATATAAGGGGGCATAGACCACTGTTCTGGAATAAATAACCCTGCCATACCAATTGTACCATCAGCATCCATAAGATCCGTCTGTACTGCATAAATATCATTAGCACCTGGATTTAAAATCATATCCTTTAACGGACCACATTGTTCTAAATCACCCACTGAACCAGCAGCAATAAATTGACCTGTAGTCATCATACCAGATGACATAGCTGGACGCAAGTACTCATAAGTCTGCATCATGTTTTTTGCAATTCCTGCTTCCTCATGAAAGAAATATGTACATGGACCCCCTACCCCTGTGGTAGCATTCTTTTCAAATGAAGCACCTTGTATCTTTGATTTAAGACCTCTTGATGTTTTTCTGTTGTTTATTTTGACTTCAATTTGCTGTTGCCATAACAATACCTTTTCTGGATTACTAGGTCTATACCATGCAGTATGTTCATTAAGGAATGTTTTATATTCCTCTAAAAACTTCCATGATCCTTTATCATTAATATAATCTTTTAGTGATGCACCAATTTTACATATGGATCCTTCCTCAAACCAATATTGATTAATGATTTTACCCATGTGAAAATAAGAAGATGCAATCTGACGTTTTTTAAGTATAGCTACATGCTGATTATTTAACTCAGCTATTACTTCATACAAAGCCATATGATACTGAGCATCTCTTACTTTAGCAAACCCATAATGTTTTTCTTCCTTATCAAAGATAGGAAGGAAGTTGAGCCACATATAATAATCTCTAGTTAGGTACCAATGTTTGTCCCCATCTTTATAAATTACACCTGATCTACATTTGTTTTTTTGATCTTCCCAGTATGCTATAAAATCTTTAGACCTAAACGGAGCATTACAATAAAAACCTTCTTTATTAAATATCTGTGCTTGCTCATTAAACTTAAGTGCAATTTTATTAAACTCATATTTTCCAGGCTCTTTAAATATGGATTCTAGGTATTCTCTAAACTCTACATCTGATTTAAATTCAGTTGTTGTCCATAAACCTTTATCATATGTTGGTATGATTCTACTCATACCTTATGATAGCATATACATCTCCTACTTGCAATAATAAATGTTCTTCACCATGATGTTGCATTGGTGTAGGCATTGCATGATCTGCATATTGTACCACATCCCCTATTTGAATTTCTGTTACTTCATCCCCACGTCCTACAACCAAACCTTGAAATGTTTGTTTACGGGCCATTTCAGGTAATATAATTCCAGAAGCTGTTTTAGACTCTGCTTTTATTTCCTTTATGAGTAACTTCATCCCCACTGGTACTACTACTTGATTTTTCATTCTTTTTATTTGTTGATTTATTATTAAATTCTAGTTCATCCCAATAACAAAAATGCCATTCTATTTTTTTATTCATTTACATTTGATCATAAGATAATCCAGCACCTCCACGCACTGAACTTTCTTGTTCTTGTTGCATATCAGTAAATGCACCTTTATATGATTGTCTGATTTGCTCAAATTTAGCTGCAGCATTTATCATAGAGTTCATGTTACCATCTCTACCATGTTCAATAGGGGTTACCTCCATATACCTTGCTAATCTATCTAACATAGCTTTAATACCCACGTAGGCCCTATAGGTAGGTGTTTCATACATTTGTTTACACATATCTATTGCATATCTTATCTTACCATCTTCTGGAGATTCTTCTAAACCAATTTCTTCTATAATAATATCTTCTTTCTCATGTTCTGGAAGATTAAAGAAAGGATTTAAATCTGGGTTAGGGCAAGTCATGTAAAATAAATATTGATATACCTGCATGTGTGTGTCAGGATATGTATCCATTATTTTTTTTAAAAATGGTAAAGCATAACAGTGCTCTGTTAATACCACCTTGCTGTTTTGTATGTCAAATAATCTTATTACCATATCTTAAAAACAATTACATCCGTCTTCATATAAATCATCTCTATTTATTGTCAGCATTAGTGTTCTTAAATAAGCAGCAGACTGAGTTACAACAAAAGGTGTTATTATATTCCTTAAATAAACCATTCTCCTATCAGGAAACTTATTTTCTGGTGTCCCAATATATAATTCTGCTACTGCAATTATATCATTTCTATTAATAAAAAATGGTTTAGTTTTATTATAATCAGTTTCTTGAGTTGATTGATAATTATTACTCTCATCTCCAGGTGTAATTAGTGTAGTAGGAAATGCTTGAGTTAACTCTATATAATTATTATCATATAATGCTATTTTTTTTGACATAATCTTTTATTTTTTATTTTCTTTTAACCACATAATAATAGAATTTACTTCATCCTTTAAATATGGTAATTCATAGATTTTAATTTTCTCTAATACTGGTTCTCCATTTACATGTTCATTAATAGGATAGCCATTTGTATCTTCACCCACTTGTTTAAACTTTACATGTTGAATTGTTAGTTTTCCAATTTTAAGTTGAGGGTTGTGCTTTTTAATAATATACGCATAAATACTGAGTTGAAGGTTATAATGGTTTAAATTACAATCATCTAAATGATTAACGGGCTTATACATTTTATTAGTAATGCCCTCCCAATTTGTAAATCCTTTATCTTTTATTTCTTTATTTGTTTTGTAATCATTAATGTTAATATATCCATTTACAACTTCAACAACATCAGCTTGTCCACATAAACCTACTGATTTTAAGTATACTAAGTGTTCAGGATATAATCCATCTTTTAATTTTTGAACAGGTGCAAATTTAATACCTTCATCATTAATGATTGGTTTTATAATTGGCACTTCTACTCCATGACGGCCTATAGTATCTAGTTCCATCATATCTGCTTCTCTTTGATCATGATAAAAGTTACCCAACTTTATAGCTCTTGCTGTCTCACCATCCCATGCAGCCAGAATTTCTTTAGGTGTCATACCATACCACTTGGACCTTTTATTTTTAGCTGATTTTTTAGCTTGACCATCTCTATCAAACTTAGGTTTAAACTTAGCAATAAATGAAGTTACACTTAGCCAGTTTATTTTTTCATCATCTGTACTCTCATACACATGACCTTCTTCTACAAATTTTAGTCCCATGGTTTTATTTTTATGTTGTTGTTGTTGTATAATCAAACGCAGGAATTGAATAAGTATTTATTATTGTAGTAGCCTTTTCAGTTAATAAAGTAACTGCTTCTTCTCTAGTTATTTGTTCTTCAGCTAACAATTCCCCTACTATTTGTTCCTTAGTTAATTTTTTCATTTTCAATTTTTTTGGTTATTATTTCTTCTTCTTCTTCTGTTGTATAGGCATCCCAGTATCCCTTTGGGCACTCTGAGGATAGTGACCTAACCTTAAATGCTAAACTACAACCACAGTCACTACAGCATGGCTGTGTGCCTGGTGCCAAACAATCATCACCTTTTGCATCAAACAAAGAACAAGCAATACATTTTTGAAATCTATCAGTAGCAACTGCTTCAATATGTTCCTTTTTAAAAACGTTATTCTTAATTCCTTCAGCAATCTTATCAGCATTTTTAAATACATCAAGATATTTTGACCATTTATTCTTTGACATTTTTAAACTTCTTTTTTCTAATTATATCTTGTTCTAATTGAAGCATTGCACTTTCCATTTGAACTATATTATTTTGTATATCTTCACTTTTAGCAAATCCATTATAAGTTCTTTTAGCAATGTTTCCTAAAAGACTTTTATTTTTTAATATTGCCTTATCTAATTTATTTTTTCTTAGATAAAAAGTACCTAATCCATCTATATTTATTCTAGGATAAGCTAGAGTTGATAATTTCTTTCTCACCTTTGCATAATAGAATGAAACAAAATCATCTACTACTGAAGGATGAACACCAACTTCATCAGCTATTCCTTTCTTAAAATCTCTATGATTCTTCGGGTTCACGTCCTAATATTTTATAATCTAATAATACTAGCCCATTAGATTGAACATTAATATCTGGATTTAAAGAAATAGTTTTTTTGTTATGCCCTTTTTTAATTAATAAGTTTTTTTTCTCAGCTTTTGTTATTGCATTTCTAGCTGACTGAGAACTTTTAAATATACCTTTACTTACTGCATCTGAGCAAAACTTTGTTAATTCTATTTCTTGAACCTTAGCTAATTCAGTTAAAAACTTTAAGTCAGAATTACTTATCAATGTATTATTAAAGAAACAATATGTAACTATCTGAAACTTTATTGAAACATTAATATCTACTTGATGTTTTAAATCTACTTTATTTACTATAGCCATAATTATAAACTCATTATCATATCAACAAAGTTAGGGTGTGGATAGCAATCCATTTTACCCTTACGTACATTGGTATGTGTTAATAAACCTTTTATTTTACCATAGAATGCATCAGATTGAAATTCAAAACCTTTATGAGGACCGTGTTTTTTAATAAACTGCTGTAATCCAAGTCTAACATCTATTTCATCTCTTTCAGCTACATATTTGATCCACTTTTCAGTTTCTCTAATTTGTGCATCTGAATATGAATGCCAATATAATTTACCTTTAAATGGTTCTTCAAGTTCTGTTACTTGTTCAGGTATACATTTAGATCCAACATAAGTTAAGTAATTTTTATCTAGATAACCCATATTACATATTTCTAAACCTACTGAATGACGGTTCATAAAACCAGAACCAGTCTTACCTAAGTGCCACCCCTGACAACCTTCTGGAAATGCTTGTACCATTACACCATCAAACTCATCATCCCCATTCCTATGATTAATACCACCTAAAACAAACTCAGTAGCTATACTCCCTCTGCTATCTCTACCCCAATGATCAATACATCTATATGGATTAGGATTACCTGCTGTATGATGTAAGAATATGTAATCATTTTTTATAGGTCCTTTTAAATATTCACCTTTAGGTAAATAATGCCTATGAATAACCTGATCATAATCTGTTTTAAAGTATTGGGTTGATACATCAGTATCTTCAGTTATTCCATCAGGAACATTATGTTCCATATTTAGAACTAATACCCATGTGTCAGAATCAACAACACCAGTGACCATTAATTCTTTATCTAATTGGAATCTTTCTACAGCTTTTTCTGTTAAAGGTCCGAAGACCCCATCTGTGGTAAGTCCTAATGCTGTCTGTAGTGTTTTGACATCAGAACCCCTGCTACCTTTCTTAAGCTGTTTCACCTTGCATAGCTTTTACCATTGCTTCTTGAAATGCTTTGCCTTCTTCAGTGTTAGGATCTGGTTGGCCTTCACCTTTTTGACTAGCATATTGCTGTGCCATAAACATCTGAGCTTGCATACGCTCTGCTCTAGATTTTTCAATAGCTGCTAATAAGCCTTCATAGTCAGCTTGAATTTCTAAATGAGGTATGTTTTCTTTGTAGAATTCAGTGATCTCTTCTCTACGTGCTGCCATTTCTTCTTTTGACATTTTAGGATCTGCGTCTTGAAGATTTGGATTGGTTTTTGAATTTGACATTTTTACGTTTTTAAAAGTTTATAAAAACAAATGTACTAAAAATAGTTTAAATAAAAAAAGTTTACATACTTATTTTAGAAACCGTATTACGTCTCAATACGTCTATTAACATTTTAGCTTCCGAGTATTGCCATATTTTAATTGTATATGACGGATCTTGAATATACCATCCACCATCTTCTTCAGCTTCATCATTACCTCCAGAGTGAAATAGCATATCACCAAACTCAATACTAAAATAATAATATCCTTCTGGCCAATCATCATCTTCATGGTGACCCATCTTAGTAAATCCTAATTCTCTTAATTGTGCTGCTGTCATAATCTACCATTTAACTTTATCTGCCCAGTATGCTGCAGACATCTTACCTTTCTTTATATTCTTTCCGTGTCTAGCCTTAAAAGACTTACGCTTTGCTTTCATTTTAGCTGACTCACCTGCTTTTGGTTTACCTGCTGTACTAGCGCCTTGTTCTCCAAAACGAATAGTCTTAACCTTATCTCCTACTTTAGCTACAACTACGTGAGACTTCTTAGGATGCCCTGGGGTACGCTTAGGCTTATTAAAACCTGATACACCTGCTCTTGCTAATCTACTATCTTTTTTAGTTGCCATAATTAATGTGCTTTAGCTTGTATAACAATCCACTCTGTACCATCAGACCAAACAGATACACCTTCATATCTTTTAGAAATCTCAAAATCTGATCCACCATCTATAGTATCTCCTGGAGCTGCAGTAATAAAAATCTTATCTTGTGCTCCATTATCTAAACTACCATCTGTAATAATTCTAATATTTCTATATCGTAATGAAGATGCAAGAGGTAAATTAAGAATATAGTTTCCATTTCCAAGACCATCCCAAGATATATCTATTAAGTCATAATTAGTGGGCATTGTAGAAGATCCTCCAGCACCAGCTAAAAGATTAAAAGGTTCTAGTGTGACTAGTTTAGAAGTATTATTGTTTACAAAAGATACTAAGTCTTTTGCTAATATTAATTCTGTATTCACCTTTGGATTTGGTTTTAATCTTTCATGGGGTGTTTCATATCTAGATATAATAAAATAATCATCTAGTTTAAGTTTGTCAACTTTCTTTCTTGAAAGCATACCCATCATATCTTGTAATATTGTACTCATCTTTTTTTACCTTTATGCAAACCGTGGCTTGCGTGTTGTTTACCTTTCTTTGTTGCAGCACGTTTCTTTTTATTAGCTGCTGCTAATTTAGCTTTACCTTTTTTAGTACTCTTTAGTTTAGCAATAGTTTTCTTTGGAGCATATACTTCACCTGTCTCAGAACTTTTCTTTCCTGATGCAGTTGTCCATTTTTGCTTTGTCCATCTAGTAAGACTTTTTTGTTGTTTAGTCTTTGCCATTACTTATTATGTTTACATTGAAACTGCCCAAGTCTAATAATATCTTTTTCTAATGCTACAATTTTATCTTCCGACTCATTAATCATTTTGATTTTCTTTTCTAGCCTAGATTCTAGTACTACCATATCATCTGATAGTTGTGCTATCTGACTATATGCAATACCCATAGTAAATATAATACCTATGATCCAAATTATATTACCGATATTTAGGGTTAAGTCTTTCATCATTTCTTGGATTTGTATCCGCCTCCGTTAGCTTTATAACGTTTAGCAAGCATTTGAGCTTTACGTGCAGACCATTGTCCAGGAGCTCCACCTTTACTACCAGCCTTGATAGAATTAAATAATCTTTTACGCATTCCCGGTTTAGTATAATTACCCGATGCATTTACTGTACTCTTTTTCTTTTTGGTTGCCATAATTCTTATGCTTCAAATGTTTCAGGGTATGATTTATTCATTACATCCCTCAACTGTGCACACTTCTCATAGTCTTCTTCTTCTATGAAGTATGATATCATGTTTTTAAACTCTTCTTCCTTCGGTCCATTGTCTGGATCATAAGCCATCACTAATTCTCTTCCCTCACTAAATTGATTTGCCATCAATTCATCAAACGTGATCACACCAGTCAACAACATCCAGGCATTGTTGTAAGCAGTGTCAAGTATAATTGCGTCCATCTGCATCTGCTCCACCTCATTTAAACCACCTCCCTTGTCTTCATTATTGTCATCCCAGTTTGCCATAGTATTTTATTTAGTGTGAAACCCTTCTATAAGAACAATATACTAAATTTCTAAATCCTATAAAAATTTTTAAGTAAGAACATGCCCCCGCCTACTGTTAAATTGTCCTCCTGGCCCCCACAAAAGTTATGTGTTTGGCGTGCTTGAGAGGTATATATGATCTGCTCCCCAACTAAATTTTGCGGTGAGGGTACCCCCTATGCTTAGGTAGGAACTCTAACTGCACTTGCTAAATGCAAACAACTTGTGCTAAAAAAAAGAAAGTACGGGTATGTATGCATAGCAAAGCTGAGTAGTGTACTACTACTTTGTCTACGTCAGGTATCTACTGAATATCAATACATCATTGAATTGTTTGTATTCATCAGTAGTATATATATGATGGACAGAGTATCAGTACTAAAGGCATTTTTCAATGCCTCTGCTCCCAAACTATAATTAGCGGGATAAGCCGTTTAACCTTTTCAGTAATAGCCTTATCACTATTATAATCAAATTAATATTTAAATAATTACATTATGAACAATTTAGTAACAGTACGCAAGAATGAAGACGGAACATTTATCTCTAAGACTAAGAACAATGACATAGGATTTGTCATCTATGAGCAAAAGGCCGTTGAACTTAGAAATGGCTGGTATGCAGATAAATCTTTGTCAGCATTAGTATTAGGACCAATAGCTCTGCTTGAGTCTATGGACCATTCTAAACCATTAACCGGTAAGATTATTGTGCGTGAGCAACTTGAACCATTCAATGAGAAAGACCTAACATACAAATTAAAGTATGCTGGTGACTCTGGAATAGTATGTATGCAAGGAGATAGTGCTATTTATAGAACTACTGAGTTTACTGCTGACCTTAATGCTCAGTCTACGTTTATTCAGCACACTAATAGTGCTGAGATACGTGAGGCTAACAACTCTACTGTAGCTGTAGAGAGCTTGAATGCGTTTAAGCAGGAAACTGTAGAAGCGTAATTGTAACATAGTAGCTTGTGGGTAGGCGTGCTTTTCAGCACGTCTGCTCCCAAACTATGATATGTATGGGAATATAGTAGTAATAGTATGGAATGTTACTAAAAACAAACCTAACTTACTAACTATTGTTACATAGAGACAAAAACAATCAATTAAGTTATAAATACTGTGGTTATTTTATTTTATTTGGGTGTGTCTCTTTCAATGGGAGGTCATATACCCACAAAATACCACCTTTTACCACTCTTATAACTATCACTGTTACTAATAATATAAATATAGCTAACGTTACTACAAGAGTAACTATTACGCACAACAATACAACAAGGGTAGTCTTTGTCTCTTCCTCTATAGGATAAGAGTCATATTACCCGCAATATCAAAACAGGCACATAGACAAATACCTGTATAAACATGGTTGGTCTCATCCAGTAAGCTGCTGGCGTAAGAGAGAACTTACAGTAATCTAAACTCATTACATAGATTAAGTGTAGTAAGACAAAATAAAGATCAAGACGTTGGTCATCCTACTGTCACATAGATGACAGCTTGTTAATGCTTTGTCAGCAGGGAAGCTACACTTATATCTATATTATTAATAATCCTTAGAACCTAAACCATTATGCAAATCAAATCAGAATCCAAGTTACCAAACACTGTATTAACTATAAGGTTAAATACAGCAAAAGAAATGTTTGACTTCCATGAAGTTACACATAGCCACTCAGAGTATGAAACTAAATGGGATGAGTTGAACGAAAAGTTACATGAGTATAAAAGTGTAGATATTCTTTCACATGTATTCATTCAGTATCTACCATTAGATGAGCAACCCAAGAATGGAGACTTGATATGTACAATACATTTGTGGTGTGAGGATTTTGAAAAACTAAGTTATCTTGAGTCAGAGATAACTAAAAGAATATCATCAGTATTAACAGTTACATGGCCTTGGGAAAGGTGTAACTAAAACTAATTGCTAATACCATAACTAGTGGGAATGTCTCAACAATACCAATAAGACCACAGGTTGTGGTTATTAGCTTTATCAATCTTAACCCGTGGCAACGGGAGTGCTGGGTGTCACTTTGTACACCAAGAGGAGTAGTTTGTCAGCTTAACCTCGTATGCGTTAGGGCCAACGTGCCTGTAAGGTTTGACAACCTGAAACCGTGTATTTGACTTGTCTGTGGTATATGTAACAGTCATCGTCAACCGGGTAAACGGTCGTTAAGAGGTAACCAGGCTCTTTATTTTTATTCACCTTAAATACTAAATATTATGTCAAGCAAAATTTCAGAGTTACAAGTACTAAAGTCAGCAGCTGGTTATTACATAGGTCGTACAGAGAATGGTATGCCTTATGATCGTTTATCAGATTACTTCATAAACAAAGTTGATGCTGAATGGGCAATGAGCTTAGATAAATATCAGGATGCCCTTGAGGGTAATTCGTCAAATGGATTAAATAACTATAATGATCCTCACTTAGGAGATATTATATAACAAAACAATTATGAAAAAGAAATTCTGTTACCTTATGCTATTCCTCTTTATAGGAGGACCAATACTTCAATCTTGTGGATCATCTCGTGGATGTAAAAACATGAGAAAATACCGTAAGAAAAGAAGTAAAACTTCATATGCATATCAAAATGCATTAATCATTAATCAATTAAATACTAAACTATCATGAAATATTTATTCAAGTACCTCGTTAAACTAATCTTTGTAGCTGTTATACCTATCGTTATGACAGTGATACTAGTCAATCTATTCTTTACAATGGATTGGTCACCTACTATGATTGCAATTGTTGCTATCCTAACTATACTTACTTATGTTAATGCAATGTTTTACTCTATGCATATGAATAAAACATACTTATTACCCAGAATGAGGATAAGTACAAGACCTGGTATTGGTCTTGACATAGAGAAAGTACTACGTCATTGGGAATTAAGACTCCCTTTATTAACCGTAATTTTTCAAAGAAGAAAATAAAAAGGCTCATATATGGACCACTAACAACACCAGTAATATTATATCTATAATAACACTAGGTGTTAAGGCTGTGTCCTTAATCAAATCATAGACTATCACTGTTACATTTCATACTTGTTTGCAGTGTAGTCTATGATTACAATATAAAATCAATGGCAAAACAATATAACGTACAAGGAGAGATACTTGAGGGTATCTTAGAAAACATATTTAATAAGCTTGCTGTAAGACAGCAAAAGAACTTATCTTCAATAAAAAATATAATATACAGAGAGCTAACAGAAGCTGCTTTAGAGTCTATTGTTCATCTTATGTTAACTGATAAAACCTTCATACCTACTAAGATTGGTGATTATGTAAAAATGATACCACCAAAGTACCATGAGGGTAGTGAATTTGAAATAGATGTTCTACAAGACATGGGTCTATTGGGTACAGGAGATAAGTATAGTGAATATTATGTATATGCACGTGTTATAGATGACACATCTTGGGGCAGTGATCCATATAATCCGTTTCATAGTCACTTAAAAGTTAACTTGATGTATCATGATGAGCACAAAACACTAAAACATTATGAAGCTCAAGTAAGTCCTTTGCATGCAACATATATAAACAAAAGATTTATACCTTTCTTTAAAGAAGAATATCAAACAGAACTAAAATTAGAAGAAAATGGCAAAGATATCAATGCAACTATTGAACTCTGAACATAAATCATGGTTAGAGATGGATAAATCTCTTAAAAAAGTCAAGGGTAAGAATATACCCTTTGGCAAGTATATGCAAGACAAATATGCTTTTCAAGAGAAAGACCTAGACAATGAGCCTGATACCAATATGGCTATGCTCATTATTATTAAAAATCACGTTGAAGAATTCAAATAGATTTGGTATAGTTAAACATACAGTCTGTACAGATCCAGAATTGTCTATTCAAGCTAAAGGTTTATACAGTATTTTATGCTGCTATGCTAATAAGAATAGAATTTGCTGGCCATCTATTAGTACGCTAGCAGATGACTGTGGCTCAAGTCAAACATCTGTCAAAAGATGGATAAAAGAGCTAAAATTACATAAATACATAAAAAGAGTAGGTCATAAACTAACAATATTATAGTGCGTTAGCTATATTTATGCTTTTTATTTTTGAGTTAAGACTAATTACATTCTATATTTCTGACACAGGTTAAGTTATATTATTATCTTTGAAAAACATTTAATAAGATAATGATAATACAACTTCCTAATGGCCGTGTAATAGAATGTTCTCTAGAACAGTACCTCTCTCTCTCAGATGAGGAGTACAATGATCTAAATGGCCTTAGCTCCGCATACACAAAGGAAGTGGTTGATCCATGGTATAATAAGTTTGCAAAAAACACTGGTAAAGCTGAATCAGATGAAGGAACAGAAGATGTTCAAGAGTATGAACCAGCACTAGATGAGATTGAAGCTTATGAAAAACTGGAAGACCCGTATTTTCACTCAGATGATAGTTAATCATCACACACAATTATTTTATTAATCATTTAAATTTTATTAAAAATGCAAAATCAAGTAGAAGTCCTAGCGGATGACATGGGAAATGTTGTGCGCTTAAGTAAGAACAACCCAGAGTATTCTTTCATTAGATTGGGTTACAAAAGTGTATCAATTGGTAAAGGAGGTTGGTTAAGAGAAAAGAATCTTACCACTCTTATCATGGGTACAACAGAGAATCTAACCTCTTATGCTAAAAATTTAGGTAAAACATTACCTGGTAAAATCATAGCAATTGAGTCATTAGAGCCATTCAGTAATACAAATCCAGATAGAGACCTAAAATATGCAGGTGACACTGGTATTATTTGCTGTCAAGACGGACAACCTATTTATAGGAAAACAGAATATACTTATGATCAAGAAGCACAAGATATTCTAGTAGAGCACACCAATGGTGATGCTATCCGTGCTGCTAATTCAGAAGCTTTTGAAGGTAGCAGTAAGTCTACCATTAAAGCAGGAACAACGGCTGAAGCTTTTGGTCTAAAAACAGAAGATACTACTGATGAAGTAGTTGAAGATGATATAGATGAAGTAGAAGACACAGTTGAAGAAGAAGTTTTAGAAGAAGAAGAAACTTTTGAACTGTAATTAAATTGTAATTATGTTGTTATTAAGGCTGGGGTGTAAAAACCTCAGCCTATTTAACGTTCCTTTCTCCAAATCCATAACTAAATTCATAACTAAATAAATTAAACAAGTATGCTATCTAATGAACAAATATCTCAACTCAAACTCAATGAAAAACAAGATCTACTAAGTAAACGTATTGAGCGTTATCAATACTTAGGACTATTGGATGAATATCAATTGCATCCTCCTTCAATTATTAACTCTTTTGAGTATAATAAACTTAATCCATATCAACATTTTTTGTTTAAACGTGTATTACATGGCCTTAATGTTTATAAACCTGAAGAAGTTACTAAACTACACTGGGATAAGAAAAGACGCATTTCAAAAGTTTGGAAGCGTGGGCAAAGAGAAATCAATGCTTGGAAACAAACTCTTTGTAATAAAAGAATAAATACTTATCTTAGGAGAACATTTCCACACAGCCCTTTAGCTCTGTTTATAGCTGATATTCCAGCTGAGGAAACGTTAGATGATTACAAAAACACAATGACTTTCAAAGACTTAGGTATATCTTATGAAGATATTATACTAAAGTTCATGTCTGTGGGTTTGTTACCTAATAATTTTTTTACTATTAAATCAAATGGGAATTAAAAAAGTCTCAAGCAAAATGTCTAAATTAAATACTGCTTATAGCAAATTGCGTAGGCAGTATTTAACAGACAAACCAGTATGTCATGCAAAGATCCATAAGTGTTCTGTGCAAGCTACTGATGTCCATCATAAACATGGGCGTGGTGTATACTACTTAGATACATCTACATGGCTACCAGTGTGTAGGAATTGTCACATGTGGATAGAAGAACATCCAGAAGAATCTTATGAATTAGGATTTTCAGGCTCTAGAACATAAATTTATGGTCCTATAGCTCAACTGGATAGAGCAACAGCCTTCTAAGCTGTAGGTTCTAGGTTCAAATCCTAGTGGGATCACCAGGCCGGATGATGGAATTGGTAGACATGACAGACTTAAAATCTGTTGAACTGGATAGTTCGTGTGGGTTCAAGTCCCACTCCGGCTACCAGGACTCTTAGCTCAGTTGGTTAGAGCAAATCACTCATAATGATTAGGTCATAGGTTCAAGTCCTATAGGGTCCACCTTTAAAAATAATTTTATGAAACAAAATCACAAAGATAGGTTACTTAAGATAGTAGCTTGGACAATTATTTTATCAATAACAATAATATTATGGCAAACAATACTCCTGAGATTATTTCCACTAGAGAAATAGTTCAGTCAGATGCATTAACAATAACAGAACAACATAAAAGATGTGGTTTAGGTATATCAATGGGTGTAGGTAAAACTAGAATAGCAATACAACACCTTCAGAAATATTATGACCCGTTAATCAAAGTGCTAGTAGTAGTTCCAAAGTTATCAGTCAAACAAGCATGGCTTGATGAACTAGATAAAATGAATCTAACAAACTTGATAGATCATATAGACTTTACAACCTATTTGTCACTTAAAAAACAAGAACCTCAAGACTATAGCATATTATATTTAGATGAGTGTCATTCACTTAAGTATTCTCATGAATTATTCTTACATAGATTTTATGGAAGAATATTAGGATTGACAGGCACACCACCAAAAAGCCAGAACACTGAGAAAGGTATGATGGTAAATAAGTATTGTCCAATTAAATTTACATTTACAACGGATGATGCAACTGACTCTAACATCTTAAATGATTACAAGATTGTTATACATGAGTTGGAGTTGTCTAAGTTACCTTCTTTAAAGAAGAAAAACAAGGCAGGTGGATTCTGGTATACATCAGAAAAAAAGGATTATGACTATGTTACCAAAAGGCTAGCAGAAGCTAACACTGAAAAACAAATACAGTTTGGAAGAATTATGCGGATGAGAGCTCTAATGGATTATGCAAGTAAAGAGAGCTATGTTAAAGGTATACTCGGTAATGTCAGTACTAAATGTATTGTATTTGCTAATACCCAAAAACAAGCAGACAGAATATGCAAGCATAGTTATCATTCTAAAAATCCTAAGTCAGAGGAGAACCTTGAGTTATTCTCTGATAATAGGATAGATAAATTATCTTGTGTATTACAATTATCAGAAGGTGTTACTATACCAAATTTAAAAGCTGGTATTATTATGCATGCATATGGTAATGAAAGAAAAACAGCACAAAGAATAGGAAGATTACTCAGATTAAATCCAACTGAGACAGCTACATGTCACATACTTATGTACAAAGGTACACAAGATGAGAAATGGGTAGGTGATGCAGTTAAAGGATTTGATCAAACAAAAATTACTTATTATAACCCACTAAAAAAATAACATTATGGGAAGAATGAAAGAGCTCTTTATAGAGCAACAAGAAGAGCTAGAATATCGTGGTGCACATGATGCAATGATACATAGCTACGCAAGAAAAGCAATAGAAGAATATATAGAAGAAGGTGATACACCTTGTCCTAACTGCAACATGCCAGCTTTATTACGTAATGAATCAAATGCCAAGTGCACTGAGTGTGCTCAAGAGTTTGTTTATGTTGATGGAGGAGCACTAAGATTTTTGTGATATGGAATTTATAACAAACACAGGAGAAACAGTAGAAGTAGAATATACTTATGATCCAGGTGAACCAGACCAATGGTATGATTCCAACGGAGATCCAGGTACACCGGGTTATGGACCATCAGCAGATATAAAGCATGTTTGGTATACTAACACGGATGCTAATGGTAATCAAGTTACCATAGACGTACAACATTTATTAGAAGAAGATATAGAAGAAAAAATATTAGAACATCATGAGCAATAAACAAGAAACCAAAACTATAGGAGGAGTAACATACATATTAGATAATGACAAATGGGTCAGTGTCTATGGAATGGATTTAGATCCACATGATCCCAACTATTTATTATTCACACCAATAAAAAGAAAACCAGATGAAAAAGACTAATCAAAATATATTAATTTATTCCTCTGCTATAAAAGCATTATCACATTTAGATAAGGTTGACATACACCCAGGAACTAGTCAAAGAAATTTAGATGCAGCATATCAAAGATTAGAAGATATAAGAGATATCTCTTTGATTGTTGTAGATCAAAACATTGATGAAAAAATGGAAAAAAAGAAAGCTCAAAAAACTCTTGATGAGCTAAGGCTTACTCAGGGTAAAAGAAGACAGCAGGTAATAGATACTGAGCTAGCTGCAATTGGATCTGTTTGCGTTTGTATATTATTTATTATTTTATTAGCAATATTCAAATGAAAGATAATTTATATATAAAAGCATCTGTTAAAGATGGTCAACTACATTTTCCTATTAAAGCAATGGGTACTAAGTATAGAAAATTCTTTGAACAACTTGAAGAAGGATCTAAACTAGAGATATTTGTTGGTGTAAGTGGTGCCAAGGGTAGTAACCCTCAACTAGCACGCTTGCATGCAATGATTAGAGAAATAGCACAAGAAATTGGTTACACCTTTGAAGAAGCCAAAATACAAGTGAAAAGATCTTCAGGCTTATGCTTTGTAAAAGATAAACAAGAGTATTGTAAATCCTTTGGGGACTGTGATAAAGATGAATTGAATTTAGCAATACAATCTTGTATTGAGATAGGTGACTTTAATGGGATGCAGTTAAGATAATTCTTTATCTTCTTCATCCTCATTAAGTGCATCTTTTAAATCAACAAATTGATTGCCAAGATCTTTTAGTTTATTTAATAGATCTCCATCTAATGAACCTTGTGCTAACTGATCTTGTGCAGCTTTCATTAAGTCTTCATTAACTTCAACTTCACCTTTAATTGTCAAACCTTGTTTTTCAGCTTCATATCTTAAATAGTTTATTAAGCCAAAGAGAACATATAAGTTTTGTTCAAAAGGATCTAACTGTAATTGAGGCATTGGGTCTGCACCTTTAGGATCATATGCCATAATTAAATCAAACTTTTTCATAGCATCAGGTATTTTAACCTGGTCTTCTTCGCTTGCATCTAACATAAATTTAGAAGCAATAGTTTGAAGTCCTCCAATAAATGAAGGGTTAATCTCAATGCCAACTATGTTTTTTGTAAAATCATAGGTGACCATTTCTTGTTTGATAGTTTTATCTGACATAATAAAAAGTTTTAACAAATATACTATAAATTAATAAAAAAAATGGAAATAGATATAAATATCTTAAGAGATAATTTAAACAGCAAACTTAAAGATAGTGGTTGGGACCGCATGCTTGCACCATATGTAAATGGTTTAAGCTTTGATCATATAATGAACACACTAGTTGAAAGTGTAGAAAACGGTAAACGTTTTACACCAAGATTTAAAGATGTGTTTAATGGATTTTATGAATGCCCGTATAATGATTTAAAAGTTGTTATAGTAGGACAAGATCCATATCCACAATTAGGTGTTGCTGACGGAATTGCATTTAGCTGCAGTAGAAAAGGTAAAGCTGAAAAGTCTTTACAATATATACTAAAGCAAACAATTGGCGGCTTTGAAAAAACAGGCAGAGTTATGTATACACCAGAAGAATGTGATTTAAGACGTTGGTCTAATCAAGGTGTGTTAATGATTAATACAGCATTTACATGTGAGATAAATAAAATTGGTTCTCATTATGGTATATGGAAATCTTTTACAGAGTATGTCTTTGATAATATCAATAGGCACAACCCAAAAACAGTATTTATATTGATGGGTAAGAAGGCTGAAGCATGGCAAACTTTACTTCCAAACTGTAAAATACTAAAGTGTTCTCACCCTGCATCAGCTGCATATAGAGGTGGTGAATGGAACTGTAATGACGTTTTTAACAAGGCTAACTTAGAATTAGAAAAGCAAGGTAAAACTTGCATAGAATGGTAATATTTATTACCTTTGATAACCTTAAATTATAATATAAATGGCTAATAACCAGGAACTTAATCAAAAGCAAGATATTGCTGAATTCAAGAAATCTTTTTTCTCAAAACATGGAATTAAATTGTATGTTTACACTCCTCAAGAGAAAGAAAAGAGAATTCCAATAGGTGTATTCCATGACTCTGCATTAACTGCATTGCATAAAGATCAACCTATATTTCGTAATATTAAAACATTACAAAATAGAACTAGATTTAGAGATTATCTTGTATATGTACAAGTGATGTCTTATTTGGCTCACAAAGAAGGTCATAGTAAAACTAGTATAGGTAAATTTTTAAAACGCAATCATGCAACCGTTATTAATTCATGTAAAATGATTGAAAATGGGTTTTTCAGTAATGATAAAACTGTTATGCATGCATACAATAACACTTTAAAACAATTAGAAGATTATGTGGGAATTATTCCAAAAGATACTGAAAGCAAACCTGACACCAAACCAGAGCTTGATCCTATTTGGTATGAAGCAAAAAATCTCCTTACCAGAGGTAGTATCAAAGGATAGAGATGCATTAGTGAGTAAGGGTTTTCTAGAATTTAAAGAAAACGTTTATACAATGACACCAAAAGCTTTGGTTATATGTGCAACTCTAGATAGCTATTTTATTAAAGCTAAGAAAAAAACTGATATCCAATTAATGGGTAAAGACTTTGTAGAAAAGATAAATAACTATAGAGAAGTATTTCCTGCTAAGAAATTACCAAGCGGTAAACCTGCAAGAAATAATGTAAAAGCTTTAGGAGAAGCATTTAGATGGTTCTTTGAAACATATGATCATACATGGGAAGAAATACATAAAGCAACAAGAATGTATGTTAATGAGTACAGAGATGCAGGCTATATGTATATGCAGACAAGTCAGTACTTT
>Ga0265309_10000002_pt1 | contig 83628 bp, 72 predicted proteins | sample Helome_FD_192492 | JGI IMG/M metagenome (GOLD analysis project Ga0265309, IMG submission 192492) | Marine sediment microbial communities from subtidal zone of North Sea - Hel_20160524 (Illumina Assembly) | ecosystem: Environmental > Aquatic > Marine > Subtidal zone > Sediment ...
GCGCAGTCTTTTGGCAGTCGTTACCAGCATAAAATGACCGGTACTATGGGCGCAGTCGGCGCATTCAGTTTTTTCCCAAGCAAAAATCTGGGCTGTTATGGTGACGGTGGGATGATTACCACCAATGACGACGAAGTCGCGGCCCAGGTCAAGCTGCTGCGTAATCATGGCAGTAGCCAGCAGTATCATCACGATGTTATCGGTTATAATAGCCGGCTTGATGAATTACAGGCGGTCATTTTACGTATCAAGCTCAAACACATCGATGACTACAACCAGCGTCGCCTCGAGGTTGCCAGGTCTTATAATCGTCTGCTGGCAGACACCCGCTTCAAGACACCGATCATAGCGGATGATCGGGATCACATATTCCATCAGTACACGGTTCTGTGCGACGAGCGAGACGCCGTACGCGAGCATGTCATCGCCCAGGGAGTCGCCTGCGCTGTTTACTACCCTATCCCGCTACACCAGCAGAAAGCGTTTGCCGATACCGTGCAACCCGTGTTGCCAGTCACCGAGTCAACCGCCAGTCGTTGTCTGTCGTTGCCAATATTTCCGGAAATGACCGGGCAGCAGATCGAAACAGTTTGCGAGGCTATCCTGAGCGCCTGATGACCCAGGCACATGTCATGATCCTGGCCGGCGAAGCTTCCGGCGATGCGCACGCCGCCGAATTTGTCGAGCAACTGAGACTTGAGCAGCCCGACATCGAGCTAAGCGGTATGGGCGGCCAGGCCATGCAAAAGGCTGGTGTAGAAGTTTTCTTCGACTCTTCGATAATCGCGGTCGTCGGTCTGGTCGAAGTCCTGCACCACTGGGGTGATATCAAAAAGGCGATGGAAATCGTCAAACAACATCTCGACGAATCCCGCCCGGACCTGCTGATACTGGTGGATTATCCAGAATTCAATCTGAAAATGGCACGTCATGCCCAGCAACTGGGAATCAAGGTGTTATTTTACATCAGTCCCCAGGTATGGGCCTGGCGACCAAAACGTATTCACAAGATCGGCAGCCTGATCGACCACATGGCGGTGATCTTCAAGTTTGAAAAAAAATACTACGAAAATGCGGGTATTCCAGTCAGCTTTGTCGGGCATCCGCTGGTTGACAAGGTAAAGATCGATGATGATAGGCAAGCGGCGCGCGAGAAACTGGGAATATCCACAACGGCCAGGGTAGTCGGGCTGTTCCCGGGCAGTCGACGCAGTGAAATCAAACGCCTGCTACCGGTTTTGTTTGCCACGGCACAACAGATGCAGGCCCGCGACCCCACACTCAGGTTCCTGCTGCCGGTAGCCCCCGGCCTCGATTTCGAAGCTATATCGGAGCAGGCAGCAAACACTGGGCTCAATATTGTCGTCACCAGGGAGCAGTTATACGACGTGATTTCCAGTTGTGACGCAATCGCAACCTGCTCCGGCACAGTCACGTTGGAAATCGCCCTGCTCAACATTCCCATGTGCATACTGTATAAGATATCCTGGTTATCCTATTTGATCATGCGCCGCCTGGTTACGATTCCGCACATCGGCCTGGCCAACATCGTCGCTGATAAAGCCGTGGTGCGGGAATTTTTGCAAGGCGAAGTCAACCCGGAGACCTTGAGCGCAGAATTGTTCGAGTTGATCGAAAATCAGCAATACCGGGGAGATGTCAAGGCAGGACTGGCGCGGGTGCGGGAAAATCTCGGTGTCGGTGACGGCGCTCGTAAAATGGCGCAACTGGTATTGTCACTATTGGAAAATAAACGCTCGCAAAACATTGCGGAGGAATAATGGTTAGCAGGGGACATTCAGAAGGTATAACCATGAGCGGCGGCGGACTCTACTCGCTCGCCACTATCGGCGCAAAACACGTTATCGATGCAGCCACGCCGATGGTTGTCGAGGCGGTCAACGATTTACCGCAGCAAGCCTTTGCCGATGGCTTTACCTTTTCAGACATGGGAACCGCTGACGCGGGAACTTCTTTGTCCATGATCGGCAAGGCAATTGAGGCGGTTTTGGCGCGTGCTCCGAAGACTCCGGTTACGGTCGTCTACTCGGATCAACCGCGTAATGATTTCAACGCCTTAATCGCCAATGTTTATGGTCTCGGTCCTTTTGAAACTTATCTCGATCGTCACGATGACATCTTTCCCATGGTTTCGGGTACGAGTTTTTACAAGCAGATCGTACCCAGCGGAACCCTGGACGTAGGTTTCTCGGCTACCGCGATGCACTGGCTGAGTGACAAGGTTTGCAATATTTCCAACCATGTACAGGCGGTCGGTGCCAGGGGTGAAGAACTGGAAGCATTTCGTCGCCAGGCGCATCAGGACTGGCGTCAGATACTGTTGCATAGAGCGCGCGAATTAAAACCGGGTGGCAAGCTGGTGCTGATCAACTTTGCGCGCGATGAGCAGGGCCACTATCTCGGTAACACCGGCGGAGTCAATATGTTCGATACCTTCAACCGGATTTGGCGAGACTTTCTCGAGCAGAATCGCATCACGCGTCTGGAATACGAGAATATGACCCTGCCCCAGTATTACAACACGATCGAAGAATTCAGTGCGCCATTGCAAAACCAGGATGAGGCCGTTTACCAGGCAGGCTTGCGCCTCGACCATATCGACACCCGAATCGTCAAGTGCCCGTTCGCCGAATCCTTTGGCAAACATGGTGATGCCGCGCGCTTCGCCGAGGAGTACATCCCGACAATCCGCAGCTGGAACGAAAGCATATTCTTCAATGCACTATCGGACGATCGTCCGCTGGAAGAACGCCGTCAGATTATAGAGGACTACTACGGGACCTATCGTGACCTGGTACGTACTCATCCAGCCGGGCACGGCATGGACTATGTGCACGCCTATACGGTGATTTCCAAAATCAGTTAGCTGCCTCTATTCATTCCGCAGGCGTCGGGCCATGCTTTTCGTCTCGTTTCCGCAGAATACAGGCGCGCCAGCAATCCATACGCCGTCCCGCCAATCCATACGTCATCCCCGCAACCCATACGTCATCCCCGCAACCCATACGTCATCCCCGCGCAAGCGGGGATCTTGAAATCATGGCAGGTTTGTGAGATTCCCGCTTGCGCGGGAATGACCGTTAGTATTGATGGGATTGCTGCTTACGCGGCGGCCCGACGAATCGGAATGGTCAGCAGAAGAAGAAAAATCTGGCTCTACCCTCTCGCAGGCATGTCAGGTCTCGACCGGGTAGCCGGCCTTTTCCCAGTCCGGCATACCGCTATGACTGATGCAGGTTATGTGGTTCAAACCCTGAAAATTCAAATTGGTGGTCGAAGTCTGCGCGCGTCGCCCGGAGCGACAATACAGGTAAATCTGAGCAAACTGTTTCAACTCATCGACGTGGGCGTTTTCGGTGCCCATCGGAATGTTGCGACTGCCGGGCACATGCCCGCGGGCAAATTCCTCGGGAGTACGATTGTCCATGACCAGCGTATTCTCAGGTGAGGTTTGCCACACCTCGTGCAGGTCGTTCATATCAAAGTCGCGCAGCAGGTAACGATTCGCGTCGAAGTTGATACCGACACTCATGTTTGCCGGCACGGCTTCATTAATTCTTTTCGGCATGTCCAGGTTCAGGTTATTCATCAAATCGATAAATTCCTGGCGCGAACGGTTGTCGCTCAATCTCGGGTTCCAGGCCTTTTCCTCGCCAATCGTCGACGAAGTTCGGCCATTGTAATCATGGCCCGGGTAAACGATGGTATCGTCGCTGAGCACAAACAATTTCTGCGTGATACTGTCGTATAGCTGGCCCGGGTCGCCAAACTGGAAGTCCGTCCTGCCGCAACCCCGAATCAGCAGCGTATCACCACTAAACAGCATGCCGTCGCAAAAGTAACTGGTGCACCCGCTGGTATGACCGGGGGTCGAAATAGCCTTTATCTGGTAATGTCCCAGCGTAATACTATCCCCATCCTTTAGTGGAAAATCGATAGCTTCTATTCCCGAGCTTTCACCATAGACGAGTTTGGCGCCGATGGTTTCGCGTATTTTACCTGCCGAGGTGATGTGGTCGGCGTGCGCGTGGGTCTCGATCGCATACAGTAACTCCACTCCCAGTTCATTGATAATTTGCATATCCCGGTCGAAGGTTTCCAGCACAGCATCGATGATAGCCCCTTCGCCGGTGTCGCTATCGATCAGCAGGTAGGTATAAGTACAGCTTTCACGATCGAACAACTGTTTTACGGTTAGTTGGGATGTGGCCATGTAGATTTTGTTCCTGGATAAGCAAAGCAAGTGTAATTTTTACGATTGACGATGGCAAATGACAATGGCATCTTGCAGGCGTTCGACTATTATTCTTGCACATGAACCCCGATGAAATTATCAGCCAGCTAGAAAACGAGCCAGCAGCAGTCGCACTGGTGGCTGGCGGGCTTGTTATCGTATTGATCTTGCTCGTCAATCGTAAGCGCTTGCAGCTACGTTTCGGTGAATGGCGTATTCAACGTTGCCTCAAACAAATAGGTTGTGAGCAGATACGCAATTTGATTTGCCCTGACGGTCTCGATGGTTATTACACTATCGATCGGCTTGCCCTGGTTCAGGACGCGATCCTGCTGATCGCCTACAAACCCTACGGTGGCAACATATATTGCGCCGAACGTATTGCCGAATGGACCCAGGTAATAGGTCAAAAGAGCTTTAAATTTGAAAATCCGTTGTTTGAACTGGAAAATCAGCTGACTGCATTAAAATTGCTCGCCGGCGGAATGCCGGTACATGGATTTCTTTTCTTCAATCACAGTACCGCGTTTCCCAAGGGTCATCCTGAAGTGGTATTGCATCCGGACAATATTCCGGATCGCTTTCTCGGCGCAAACTGCAACCCGGTAAACCCGCCGGTCCAGGCTGCCTGGGAGCAGTTGAAAGCACAGCATAAACAACCCTCAGCGAATATCCGGGCAAGTGTTAAAACTTGAAATGTCCGCATAGAAGTCCCAGAATGATAGCGTTGTATGCAGGGGTTCGAAGTCATAACCCCTGATCACTATAAAAATATAATCAAGCAATATCCATAACAACGGAGAGAATCATCAATGAAACGTCGTGATCTACTTAAAGGTGGCGTTGCCGCCGCCCTCGCAACCGGAGCTGCAGCTGTTGCAGCACCAGCGCAAGCTGCAAAACAAATTGAAATTACCATGGTATCCACCTGGCCGCGTGATTTTCCGGGCCTCGGCACGGGCGCGCAGCGTTTTGCCGAACGCCTGACCGCGATGACCGATGGTCGCATGAAGGTTAACTACTTTGCTGCTGGAGAACGAGTCAAGGCTTTCGACTCTTTTGACGAAGTCGCTTCGGGCAATGCACAAATGTACCATGCCGCAGATTACTACTGGAAAGGCAAGCATCCGGGCTGGGCCTACTTTACCGCGGTCCCGTTCGGCATGACCTACACCGAAATCAACGCCTGGATGCAATTTGGCGGCGGACAGGAACTGTGGGATGAACTCGCAGCGGGCTATGGTCTGAAGTGCTTGCCCTGCGGTAATACCGGTGTACAGATGGGTGGCTGGTTCCGCAAGGAAATGCGTTCCGCTTCTGACTTCAAAGGCTTGAAAATGCGCATGCCTGGTCTCGGCGGGGACGTCATCGCCAAGCTGGGAGCGTCACCGGTATCTCTGCCGGGCGGGCAGATTTATGAGAACCTGGTTTCGGGCGCAATCGATGCAACCGAATGGGTAGGTCCCTGGAACGATAGTTTCATGAAGTTCTACGAGGCCGCCAAGTTCTATTACTACCCGGGTATGCATGAACCGGCGGCACAATTGTCTGTCGGAATCAACAAGAAATTCTGGGATGGCCTGAGCAAGTCCGACCAGATCATTGTCAAGGCCGCGGCTGAAATGGAAAATTCAGTCATGATGTCGGAGTACAACGCCAAGAACGGTGCTTCGCTGGCAAAACTGATCTCCGATCAGGGTGTCAAGTTGAAGAGTTTCAACGACGACATCTACGATAGCTTCGGTGACGCCGCTGCTGAGGTGTTCGAAGAAGTGCAACAACACAGCGCACTGGCGAAGAAGATTCATCAAAGCTTCCTCGCCTCGCGGGATGAAGTCGGTGCCTGGGCGAAGATATCGGACCAGGCCTACGTCGCACAACGTAACCGCGTACTGGGACTCTAGGACTGGAACTGCTGGGAAATGAAAACGGAGTCTGCGGACTCCGTTTTCTTTCGCCCCCGTGTTGGCTGCATGATGATAAAAGATAATGTTCCACTGATTATGCGTAGCTTTGCCTACCTCATGGTCAGTGGAATATTCCTCTACCTGATCAACAATTACCTGGTTTACTGGCAGGAAATGCCCGGCAGCTACGCGCTGTTTTCGCACTACGGCTGGTTCGGATTTGAAGTCGAGAGGCTTACTGACGAGCAGGTAAGCCAGGGCTGGATCCAGGTTGTCAGCTACCTGCTGGTATTACTGGGCAGCGTGGCTTACGTGTTTAAAACCGGTTCCCGCACGCTCATAGAGGATAGTATTCGTTTCTCGGCGGTTTCCGCTTACATCATTCGTTTCGCCTTCTGGTCGGTTACCCTGGTCGGTGCCATCGATATGCTGATTTCGTTTCTGCGTGTCGAAAACCTGCTCGAGCCGATCGTTGGTGAATGGCTGACCCAGCAACTGGGGCGCCCCATATTTCGCGGCACCTATGTGCATTACCCGCTGATCGTGATTTCGCTGTTTATCGCCGCCTGGCTGCGCCACGTCAGTTTTACCTGGCTCGCGTTGATGTGCGTGCTGTCTGAATTCCTGATTGTAATTACCCGTTTTGTTTTTTCCTATGAACAGGCTTACATGGGAGATGTAGTGCGTTTCTGGTACGCGGCCTTGTTTCTGTTTGCCAGCGCTTCGACGCTGGCACAAGAGGGGCATGTACGCGTAGACGTGCTCTATGCCGGGTTCAAACGTCGGCGCAAAGCCTTTTTCGATTCGATCGGCTGCGTCTTCCTCGGCATGCCCATTTGCTGGGTTATCCTGATGCACGGTATGGGGGGACGCGGTAACAGCATCAATAGCCCGCTACTCAGCTTCGAAGTCTCACAAAGCGGTTACGGCATGTACGTCAAATACATTATGGCCGCCTTCCTGATCATATTCTCGGTCACGATGCTGATTCAATTCGTCAGCTTCCTGCTGTACAACGTCAGTCAACTGCTCGATCGTCACGGTGGTGAAGATCAGCCGAGTTATAGCCAGCTGGTCAGGGAGAATAACGCCTAGTTATGGAGTTGTATTTCCTAGTCCTGCTGATTGCGATCATGGTATTCGCCCTGACCTCGGGTTTCCCGGTTGCATTCGCACTGCCCGGTTCGGCGATAGCTGCCATCGCCATTGCAGCCTTTTGTGGCTGGATCTTCGAGGGCAATGTCGATGCCTATTTTGTGCTCGGTGGACCGAATCAATGGCTCAGCGCCGGGGTCACCAATTACCGAAGTCTGTACTGGGTTGTCGAGCGCGATACCCTGATCGCGATCCCGCTGTTTATTTTCATGGGGATCATGCTGCAACGCTCGAAGATCGCAGAAGATTTACTGGTAGCGATGGCACAGTTGTTTGGGCCAATTCCCGGTGGACTGGGAATTTCGGTGGTGTTTGTTGGTGCTTTGCTAGCCGCCACGACCGGCATTGTCGGCGCTACGGTTATCGCCATGGGTCTGATTTCATTACCAGCGATGCTGCGTAATAATTATTCCAAATCACTCGCCTGCGGCACCATTTGCGCATCGGGCACGCTCGGACAGATTATCCCGCCTTCGATCGTACTAATAATTCTCGCCGACCAGTTGTCGAGCGCCGCGGATCAGGCCGCGACCACGCGTAAGGCCGAGTACAAGGAAGCCACCGGTGAATTTTCGATGCCTGGAGACTTCGATGTAGTTACCGCCAGCGCGGGCGACATGTTCATGGGCGCTTTCCTGCCCGGCATGATCCTGGTGGGGCTTTATATGCTCTATATCCTGGTTTCAGCCCTTATCAAACCCGAGATTGCACCGCCCGTGCCGTTCGAAGGCAAGTACGATCATAAATTTGTCGTCAAGGTATTGCTGGCGTTGGTGCCGCCGCTGGCGTTGATATTCATTGTGCTGGGTTCGATTATTCTCGGTGTTGCAACGGTAAACCAGGCCGGTGCAATCGGTGCGATTGGCGCGATGGTAATGGGTAGTTACCGCTTGATGGAAGGCAAGCCGCGTGCCTACTACCCGGCTATCCTGAGCATAGGATCTGTCATCGCGATCATTATCCTGCTCAATATATTCGATCTCAACATCAAGAATATCCAGTCCAGTCATGACGCTCTAGGCATAACCCTCGCTGCTATCGCGGCGATGATCCTGATTGGCTCCATCGGCTGGGCCACCTGGCGAGCATTCAAACTGGAAGACACCTTGCGTGGTGTAATGCTCGATACCGCCAAGACCACGTCAATGGTTTTCATCATCCTGCTGGGTGCCGCGATGCTGACCTCGGCGTTTCGTGGATTCGGCGGTGAAGAGCTGGTTAGGGAGCATTTAACTGCACTCCCGGGGGGCTTCTGGACTCAATTCATCGTGGTTATGGCGGTGATATTCTTTCTTGGTTTCTTCCTCGATTTTCTCGAAATCGCGGTCGTGGTAGTACCGATAGTCGCTCCGATTCTGCTGGCTGATCCAAGCGCAAATGTCACCGCAGTCTGGTTCGGGGTCATGGTCGGATTGAATATTCAGACCTCCTTTCTGACCCCTCCGTTTGGTTTCTCGCTATTCTATCTGCGCGGTGTCGCGCCCAAGAATGTGCGAACCCTGCACATTTACAAAGGGGCCGCGGCATTTATTGTGCTCCAGCTGCTAGGTCTCGCGATTGCAGGTGCATTCCCGGGCCTGGTAAATTATCTGCCGAATAAAACCCACCTGGTATCGGAGACCGCGCCACCGCCAAGCAACCCGAAACTGCAGGAATGCCTTGAAAACTACCTCTTCGTCGATTATGACAACAATAAAGCAACGCTTGAAGCGAGTATAGAGCGCGTCAAAACGGCACAGCTTGCCTACCTGCCCGACGAGTATCAGGAGCGCCTGAATGATAGTTACCGGCAGGCCGATGCCAGCTTTGATCTGATCGAGGAAGTTCGCGTCACCAGCAAAGCCTTGCAGGACTATTCGCCAGGGTATCGGCCACAACATATCAAGGTACGCCGGATACAGAAAGCAATGCGCAAGCTCAAGCGCGAGATCGACGAGTTACAACAACAACGCCAGCGAGAGAATTCGGCCGACAATGTTGATGAACAACGGATCGAGAAACTACTCGGGGAGATCGCCGCACTGGAATCAGAAATCAAGTCCCTGGAAAAAAGTATTCCTGCTAGCTGGACCGAGGCGCGCGCCAAATTCGAAGCGCTAGCCAAAGCCGAAAGTTCCGCACGCAGAAAGTATCGGCAAAATGCGGATGACAGTTACGGCATGATCGTCACCATGCGTCAAATACTTTCCGACACAGATGCTCTGGTCGCATTGAAGGATCGTTTCGACCCACTGCTCGACCTGGTGCAGCAACAAGCCCCGGCTGACGGACTCGAAGCAGTTAAAGCGCTGAGTAATGATATTGATCTGCTAACCGAGACCCACCGCATTAATGCAAAACTGTCTCGCGCCAAGCGGGCCCTGCGAGGCAATACACCTGACAAGGAAAAAGCCGTCGCTGAAATCATGCTGGCTGCCGAGATTACGCAAACTGAAATAGAATGGCATCAACGGGCGAGCGATGAACTCGCCAACGATCTCGAGCAGTATGAGCAGGCGATTGCCAGTACCATCGGTATGCGCATGCAGGAACGCCTGACCTCGGAGCAGGCCGAGTCGATAGCAAGCTGCCTCGCAGTGCACAAAGATCTGTCGCTCCATTTCTAGCCGAAAATGCAGCAAGCCGAATTAATCTATCGCATCGTTGCGATAATTTTCCCGGTATTCTGCATTATTGTTATCGGTTACCTGTATGCGCGTTACCGTAGCGAAACCGACATGTCGTCAGGCAATCACATCAACATGGATGTGTTCATTCCAGCCCTGATCTTCGACACCCTCTCAGCTAGCGATTACGCGTTGTCCGACTATCTATACCTGACCCTGGGTGGTGCCGTCGTAGTGCTTGGTTCAGCAATCGTCGCCTGGCCGGTGGCAAGACTGATGGGCTACCAATGGAAAACATTTGTGCCGCCGATGATGTTCAATAACTCGGGTAATATGGGAGTGCCGCTGATCATTCTGACCTTTGGCGCCGCCGCTTTACCGGCCGCTGTCCTATTGTTCGCGATCGAAAATTTCCTCCATTTTTTATTGGGTCAGCAAATGATCACCCAACGCTGGTCGATCAAGGTGGTATTCAGGAACCCGATGATCATCGCAACCATTTTAGGCATCAGCGTGTCTGTATTGCAGGTGACGATACCGGAGTTTTTGCGCCTGCCGATTCATATGCTCGGCCAGGTTTCGATTCCACTGTTACTTTTCTCGCTTGGCGTGCGCATGCTGGCGATCGACTTCAAGGATTGGAAGATCGGGGCTATGGGGGCGTTGATCTGCCCTGTCAGTGGATTGATTGTCGCCTTGCTGTTTCTCCAGGTAGTCGACTTGCCGTCCGAACAGGTCCCCGTACTGTTGCTGTTTAGCGCCCTGCCTCCCGCGGTACTCAACTTCCTCGTCGCCGAACGTTTCAACCAGGAGCCACAAAAGGTCGCTTCGATCGTTTTGATCGCGAACTTTGCCAGCATCGTGGTGATACCCGCCGTTCTGTGGATAATTCTTTGAACCGCTACAACCCGTCAAGCCCTTCGATCGTATCGCCGCTAGCGAGGGCGTGGTCGTAATCGCCAAGTTCGAGAATGAAACGCGCAGCTCGCGGCGCCGAGTATACGGGGCACGGGGAGCTACTGCAGGGTTCCAGGCGTTGCTCGCTGATTACCGTAAATTCATCGTCGATCCAGTACACGCGCAAGGCTATGCGCATATTCTTCATCCAGATGCGATGATCCCCTGCCCGTGAATACACCAGTAACAAGCCTTGTCTTGAATCAAGTTGCTGACGATACATCAAGCCCTGGCGACGTTGCGCCGGAGTAACAGCGAGCTCGATCTGGTAAGTGGATTGCCCGATTTCGAGTTCGACTACCTCGCCAGTCACTTCGCTGCCCGTTGCCAGGCAGGACCATAGCAAAATTGTCATTGCGAGCGATCGAATTGCAATATGCCCGCTAAAAACTTGTAAAAGTGAATTATTTACAGTCACTATTCCCGCCTCATCTAACTCATTAAATAATTACTCTAATAACTTGATTATATTGGAAAATTTACTATATACACTGATTCTGTTTAGTGACGCAGTTCATATAATAACAATGAGAAAAGCGACATAAGTTATTGATATTGCTACCATGTCGCTCCTGTCAAAATCAATGTGGGGTGAGAAAATTGATTTCGAGTACAGATAGTAAAACCGATATACCAAAGGACTCAAACATAGAACCATACGAGAACGCCCGCCGTCTGAGCATTCTGCGACGGCAACGTAAGGTACTAATCGTTGATGACGAATCTACTGGACGTACGATACTCGCCAAAATAATTCAGCAAGCCGAAGAAGAAGTCAGTGTCGACTCTTTCGATAATCCTTTGGAGGCACTGCAATGGCTAGACCATAACCATCCTGATTTAATCATTACCGATTATCGCATGCCGGAACTTAACGGGGTGGAGTTAATCAAACAGATCCGCAACAAGCCTGCCTGCCAGGATATTCCGATAATGATGATTACCGTGGTGAGTGAAAAATCGGTGCGTTACGACGCGTTAGAAGCCGGCGCTACCGCCTTCCTGACCAGGCCGATTGATCAGATAGAATGCCGCACCAGTTGTCGCAACCTGCTCAAGTTACATGAACAGCAATCCATCATTCAGGATCGGGCTGACTGGTTGGCGCGCCAGGTCGAAGTCGCAACCCAGCAAATCGTTTCACGTGAACACGAAACCCTGCTGCGGCTCGCAAAAGCAGGAGAGTATCGCGACGAAATCACCGGCAATCACGTGGTACGCATGGCAAAGTATTCACGCGAAATAGCCGAGGCCCTGGGACTCAGTGAAAAGGAGTGCGATGAAATCGAATATGCCGCCCCCATGCACGATATCGGTAAAATTGGTATCCAGGACACTATTTTGCTCAAGCCCGGTAAATTCGAACAGCAGGAATGGATGACGATGCAACAACATACGATTATTGGTCATTCGATCCTGTCCAATAGTCAGTCACGTTATATTCAGACCGGCTCGATCATCGCGCTTAATCATCACGAACGCTTTGACGGTACCGGGTATCCAAATGGCATTTCCGGCAAGGATATCCCGTTAGTTGCGCGCATAGTCTCCGTGGCCGATGTCTACGACGCCCTGGTTTCTACCAGACCGTATAAGCAAGCATGGGCAGTCAAGGATGCGCAGGACTACCTGCACAAGCACGCGGGCACGCAATTCGACCCGATTTGCGTCGAAGCGTTTTTTGAACGTTTAGAAACGATTACCGAAATCCATAAAACATTCAACGACGCTCAATAGCCGTCGCCACTTCTTTAGATGGCCTCCTCCGAGACAAAATCCAGCTTTTTCAGTCGGTTAAACAGAAGACTGAAAGGCACCGGCGACTCTGAACCAGAACAGGCCAAGGTGAGACTTGCGGTCGGTTTCATTGTCGTAGGTTACATCATTGTCCCCTGGGATCAGGGCGCAACCTTCGTCAGTACGCTCACATCGCTGGTGGGGCTGATGGCCATTGCCTATTACACGTCTGCGCTGGCGATTTTTGCCGCAATTGTCATCAACCCGGCACCATCGCAGCTCAGACGGGTTTGCGGCGCAGCGCTGGACATGGGTACGCTGTCGATGCTGATGTACCATTCTGGTGCGGAAACTGTGCCATTGTTCCTGATTTATCTCTGGGTTATTCTCGGCAACGGCTTTCGCTTCGGCCTCACCAATCTCTACGTCTCCCAGATCATCGCCATTCTCGGCTTTTCCGGGGTCGTCATCTGGGGCGATTATTGGCAGCAACATCCTATCTTCGGTATCAGCCTGCTACTGACAATTTGCCTGCTGCCGCTTTACGCTGGTTTCCTGATCAAGAAACTGCACGCCGCTGTGGACATGGCCAGGCAGGCCAACGAGGCCAAGAGCCGCTTCCTCGCCAACATGTCGCACGAGCTCAGAACACCGCTCAACGGCGTCATCGGTATGGGCGACCTGCTGCGCGAAACCAGGCTGAACAGCGAGCAGCAGGAACTCGTCAACACGATGCACAGTTCGGCCAACACGCTGCTGGAACTGATCGAAAACGTGCTCGATATAGCCAAGATCGAAGCCGGCAAGATTATCATCGAATCCAGGGATTTCGACCTGCACGGACTGGTCAACTCAGTGATTTTCATGCTTGCGCCGATGGGCGAAAAAAAGAATCTCACGGTGTCCTGCAATTTCGACCCGGAAACCCCGTTCGCGCTCAAGGGCGATCAGCAACATCTGCGCCAGGTGCTCATCAACCTGGTTAATAACTCGATCAAGTTTACCGAGAAGGGTTCGGTGATCCTTTCGGTGCGCTTAATCGGGGGCACTGTGTCGACACCCCGGATCCGTTTCGAAATCGTCGATACCGGCATCGGCATTGCCGAAGAAGACCTCGGCAAGATCTTCGACGATTTCACCCAGGCTGACGCCGGCACCAGTCGAACATTCGATGGTACCGGGCTCGGAACAACGATATCGAAGGACCTTGTGGAGTTGATGAACGGTGAGATCGGCGCTGTCAGCGAGGTCGGCAAGGGCTCCACTTTCTGGTTCGAAATACCGTTCCTGGCGAGCACCAACCCGGAGACCAGTATTTCCGAAAACCACGTATTGCTGCTGTCAAGCGAGGATACCGCCAGCGTAATCAGACCTGCGCTCAAAAACTGGCAGGTCAATTTCGACTGGGTGCGCACTTCGAGCCGCGCTCTGTCGCAGATAATCCAGGCGGACGATGACGACAATCCCTACGAGACGATTGTGGTCGACCAGGGCTGCCTGATCGATATCAACGCGATACAGTTCGCGCAAATGGTGAAATCGGAGGGTTTACTGGAAAATACCTCCATGGTGTTGATCAATTCGTCCGATACCATGATCGACGCCAACCGCTCGAACCATTACTACATATCGACTATTGCCAATCCCGAGGAAAGAAGGCCTCTGTTCAACGCATTGCACGCGGCGCAGAGCGTGAACTTTAACGACAGCAAGATCGTCACCATGGCCGAGCATTACGCCAGGCAGGCCGGTGTATCGGCGCTGAATATACTGGTCGCGGAAGACAACCAGGTGAACCAGCAGGTCATCAACGGCATCCTGCGCAACGCGGGCCATAACGTGCGCATCGCCGATACTGGCGAAAAAGCGCTGGATATATTGTCCGACGAACTGGACCAGATCGATATGCTCATCCTCGACATGAACATGCCCGAGGTCTCGGGCGTCGAGGTTGTGCAGTCGCTGCGCTTCATGGATACCAGCGGTCAGTTACCGGTTATCATGCTGACCGCAGACGCCACGCCCGATGCCCGCGAGAAGTCGCTGGCTGCCGGTGCGAACCGGTTCCTTACCAAGCCGATCGACGCCCGCGGACTGCTCGAGTGTATCGCTTCGTTGTCGAAAAATATCCGCAAGAAGGCCAAGACGGCGGAAATACCGGCGCCGCGGGAATCCAGGACACGGTTACGCAGCAACTACAACGAGTCCGAATGGTTCGACAATATCGTTTTGCACGAACTCGACGTGCTCGGCAACGATCCTGATTTCATCAAGACGCTGCTGAAAAACTTCGAGAAGGAAGGCGCACAGCACGTGCTGGACATCAAGAAATCCATGCATGACGACTACATCGAGTATCGCGATAATCTGCATGCGCTCAAGGGCTCGGCGACCGAACTGGGTGCCAACCGGTTGGTAGAGGTATGCCTGGAAGGGGAAGCGCTAAAGCCCTACGATATGGGCAGCAAAAAGATCGAGCAGATGAGCGAGCGGATCGCGGAAGTTTTTGACAGAACCATCGCTGCATTGAACAATGCAGCGATGGCCGAAGAAGACAACGTATATTCGAAGAAATTACCCGAGCGCTAGCCTGCTAGGCGCTTTCCTGCACGCGGTTGTTCTGCCGCCGGACCAGGCGCTCCATCATGCGCAGATCTTTGTCAGTGAGCTTTAACGCGGCGTCCGCCCAGACGCTGCCGATGTCCATCAACTCCTCATAGCTTACCTGGTTACAAATATCCTTGACCTGTTGCATCGAGCGATAGGCATTATTTGATCGCTGGGTAGACTTGATATACCGGTAAATCGCGACCTCGCCCTCGCCTTTCTCCGCCAGTATGTCGACCAGGCCCATATCGTAGAGTTTTTCCGCGCTGTAGACGCTGCCGCTCATGATCATCTTTTCCGCCTCGGCGAAACCGATCTTTCTCGACAGTATCGAAAAGGCGCCCATGCCGGGGAACATATTGAACAGAACCTCGGGCAGGCCGCATTTGCTGCCGCGCTCGGCTACCACAATGTTGGCGGAAAACGCCGCTTCGAAACCGCCGCCCAGCGCATCGCCCTGGATCAGCGAAATGCTCGTCATGTCCTCACCAAAATGGACCAGGTTTTGATACACGAGATCGATACTAAGCTTCGCATATCTCAGCAGACCCTCCCTGTCGCGATTACGGATATAGTGGCAGAACAGATCGAGATCACCACCCAGGTTGAAAACTCCTTCGGTGTCGGAACCGAGGACGAGAAAATCGTATTTTTCGCCATCGCTTTCTGCCATTTCCTGTTTAACGGTCTTGATTTGACTAGTGATTTCGTTGAGCAGCTTTAACGTGAACGCCGGGCGCGGCGCGCCCTTCATCAGGAGCCAGATAATCCGGTTTCTGGCATCGTAGTAGGTATTGAGTTGTGACTTATCCGCATAGGATTTTCTGTCAGACGTAACTTCACTGATATATGCTACATTGCTCATATTCTCTCTCCGGATTTCAATGTCTTCTTACCTGAATATTGCATTCAGGAATGTCTTTGGTTATAGATGCCCGACACATTAAAAGTGCTTTTATTTCAGGGCTTTATCCACTTCTTTTAATGAGTGGGTTATGAGGCTAATTTACCGAAATGAGATATGATTGCAAGCAAACTGTGACCAAGTTCACAATGCCTGGAATAGAATTTACTTTAAGTTAAAGTGTTAAATTATTGTATGGAATATGATTAAACGATTATGTTCAGCTGAAAAAAAAATTTAATTTTTTTACTTCAAACCACTTAAACAACCTTAAAAACAGTGCAAAAGTGTTTGATTCCGAACAAGAAGTGTGTCGGAATCTCGACGCTTTTCAGTCAATTTATTGACTATAAATTGACCAGCTAATCCGTTTCTTCTATCCAGGCCATCTGAATGGCTTCCAGAACCTTTTCGTTCGATCGATTCGGGTCGTCGTCAAATTCGTCTAGCGCGCAAACCCAGGCGTGCAGATCGGTAAAGCGAATGTACTGCGGGTCGACATCCGTATGCGTTTCGGATAGTTCTATAGCGATTTCCAGTGTATCTGTCCATTTCAGGCTCATGGTCTACTCCTAGTGATTTTCCGACACCATATTGATGGTGTATTTTGGTATCTCGATCGTCAGGGCTTCATCCCCGACCAGTGCCTGGCAACTCAAACGCGAATCCATGTCGAGGCCCCAGGCTTTATCGAGGTAGTCATCTTCGTCTTCAGTCGATTCCTCCAGGGAATCAAATCCTTCACGTACGTATACATGACAGGTGGTACAGGCGCAGGATTTCTCACAGGCATGCTCGATCTCGATACCGTTGCGTAGCATTGCGTCGCATAAACTAACGCCGGGCTCTACTTCAATACTCGCGCCCTGTGGGCAGATTTCCTCGTGAGGCAATATGGTAAGCCTGGTCATCAAACATCAACCTCGTCAATTTGTTTTCCCGTGAGTGCTACCTGCACACTCGCATTCATGCGTCTGGCGACATAGATCTCGCTTGCGTCTTCTAGTGCCTTGATTAATTGTTTCAGCTCAGCGGCGGAGCCCGTCTCTATCGCTGTTTCAAGCTGGTCACGATGTTTGTGAATCCGGGCAATTTCCGAATTACTCAGCAAAACTTCTCCATCCTGTGCAAGCGCGGTATTGATGGCCTCGACTACCCTTTTAGCTTCGACCTGCTGCTCCTTGAGCATGCGTAGTTCGATATCTTCGCGGGCGTGTTCCATCGAATCCCGTAACATTGATTCGATCTCCGTATCGGTCAGCCCGTACGAGGGTTTGACCACGATATCTGCACTAACGCCACTGGTGGTCTCCTCGGCGGAAACCGACATCAGGCCATCGGCATCGACCTGGTAGGTCACGCGTATCCGCGCTGCACCGGCGGTCATCGGTGGAAATCCACACAGATCAAAGCGCGCCAATGAACGGCAATCCGAGACCAGTTCTCGTTCACCCTGCACGACGTGAATTGACATTGCGGTTTGACCGTCCTTGAAGGTAGTGAAATCCTGCCCCCGGGCCACCGGGATCGCAGTATTGCGACTGATTATTTTCTCGCTTAATCCACCCATGGTTTCTATACCCAGAGATAACGGCAGTACATCGAGCAGGAGCATGTCACTGTCCGGCTTGTTACCAGCCAGAATATCAGCCTGAATTGCCGCACCGAGTGCGACCACCTTGTCGGGATCAAGTTCGCACATGGGTTCACGTTCGAAAAACTCGCCTGTCATAGACTGCACCAGGGGTACGCGGGTCGAACCCCCGACCATAACCACCTGGCCGATATCATTTTTAGAAATTCCGGCATCTCGTAAAGCCCGCCGACAGGCAGTCAGGGTTTTCTGGACCAGTGGCTGGATTAATTCATTAAACTGGTGTCGATCAATTGTTCCACTCCATTGCTGTTGCTGATACTCGATCAGAATCCCGGTCGATTCGGTGGTAGTGAGTTCTTCCTTGGCCTGTCGTGCTGCCAGCAGGATATGACGTGCCAGTTTGGTATCGATGTCGGCAAACCCGCCCTGCCTTACAATCCACTCTCCCAGGGCGTGATCCATATCATCACCACCCAGTGATGAATCCCCCCCGGTTGCCAGCACTTCAAATACGCCCTTGTTAAGCCGCAGAATCGAGATGTCGAAGGTACCACCACCAAGATCATAAACAGCAATCAGGCCATCAGCGTCCCGATCCAGACCGTATGCCACTGCAGCTGCAGTGGGTTCATTTAACAGGCGGAATAAATTTAACCCGGCCAGGGTCGCTGCATCGCGGGTTGCCTGGCGTTGCGCATCGTCAAAGTAAGCCGGTACCGTGATGACAACGCCATCGAGATCACCGCCGAGACTTTGAGTAGCGCGATGGGTTAGTGTTTTGAGAATTTCAGCGGATATTTCCACCGCACTCAAATCACCGCTTCGAGTACGGATTCTCGGCACGTTACTGCCTTCGCTGGTAACAAATTCGTAGGGGACTACATCGCCAAGTTGAATCACGTCTTGCCGGGCTCTCCCCATCAACCTTTTGATCGAAGCAATGCTGTTCAAAGGGTCGCTGGTTTGCAGCGCCTGCGCCTCGTATCCCACCAGGGTTTGCGCGTTACCGAAGTTGACCACCGATGGCAGTAAACTTCGCCCGTCCTCATCGGGTAAACAAATTGCCTCGCCGCTGCGCACCGTCGCCACTAACGAATTGGTTGTGCCGAGATCGATTCCCGCCGAGTGGCGATGTGCGTGCGGGACAGTTGCTTCTCCCGGTTCGGATATCTGTAGTAAGGCCATCAGAGCTCCTCCAGTTCGAACTGAAGCTCGGATAGCTGTTGCTGAATACGTTGAATAAACTGCATTTTTCGACTGCTCACTATGGCCTTGTCGAACTCCCCGGCTTTAAAGTGAGCGACAAATTCCCTGGCCAGTTCATCGGCTCGATGTGCCAGCCGGGTCTCGATCTTATGACTTTGTTGCAGTCCATCTTCGCCATGCCGACAGGATTCGACCTGCTCCCGTAAATCGATTTGTTCCATTAAAAACACGCTATCCGAGGTTGTAGTTGAATCATCAGGGATATCGGCTCCATTGATTTCCAGCAAGTAACGAGACCGCTTCACCGGATCCTGCAGCGTTTCATATGCCTGGTTTACCCAGGATGCCACCTGCACCGAAACACGTTTATCGTGTTCACTGGCGTTGACGTATCGATCAGGATGATAAGTCGCCTGCAGGCGTTGCTGTTCGGCATGTAAACGGCTGCAATCGATATCGAAAACAGGGTTTATTCCAAATAGCTCGAAATAATTTTGGCTAAGGTCCGGGGACTGCATAAAACTGGTGGTTAGAATTCAGATGGTAAAGCTTTCACCGCAGCCACAGGCATCCTTGGCATTGGGGTTTTTGAACTGGAATCCTTCATTGAGCCCGACCTTGGCAAAATCGACCTCGGTACCATCGAGGAAAACAAGGCTCTTTTTATCGACTACAACCTTGACGCCCTTCGTCTCGAATACTTCATCGTCATCCTGAAGCTCATCGACAAACTCGATAACATAGGCCAGTCCGGAGCAGCCAGTAGTTTTGACACCAAGGCGCAAACCGAGGCCCTTGCCGCGGTTGGCTATAAAATGCTGCACTCGAGATGCCGCCATATCGCTAAGATGAATTGCCATTTATATCTCTCTATACCGCTGCCTGGCGGATGACCGCGGGCAACTTGTTTACCAATTCCTGAAGTTTCATGATTAACATTTCGACATCCTGCAGACTGTTATCCATGCCAAAACTTACTCTTATTGCGTTCAAAGCGAGATTGTCCTCGACGCCCATCGCCGTGAGTACATGGCTGGGCGCGGTTACCGCGCTGTGGCAGGCCGAACCACTGGACAGTGCAAAACCGGCCCGATCCAGCTCCATCAACAGGGTTTCACCGTGGTAATAGGGCAACGCAAAATAAGTTGTATTCGGCAGCCGTGGCGCCTGCTGACCGAACACGACACTACCCGGGATGGCAGCCAGCCTGTTTTCAAAAAAGTCTCTAAGCTGTCCAAGATGGTGTTTCTTTTGCGCCATTTCAAGCCGCGCAACCTGTGCAGCCTTGCCCAGCCCCACGATTCCGGCAACGTTCTCGGTACCGCCGCGACGTTTATTTTCCTGATGTCCACCGCTGATCAGAATATTCTTCGGTTTCCGATTGACTATCAGCGCACCCACACCCTGTGGGCCGCGTAGCTTGTGGGCCGAAAAACTGAGTGCATCGATATCCAGCTGCTCCATATCGAGCGGAATCTTGCCGACGGCCTGGGTGGCATCACTATGTACCAGACAGGAATCACGATCGACCATGGCAGCCAACTCGGCAACCGGCTGGATCACACCAGTTTCATTGTTGGCATAAATAATTGATAACAACTGCGCATCAGCACTGGCAAGAACCGGACTGGCTGCCTGCAGGTCAATCAGACCGTCGTGATCAGGTTTCAGTAAAACCACTGCCTGCCCTTCAGCCTGCAGTTGCCTGAGTGGTTCGAGAATGCTGGGATGTTCTATTTCACTGCTGACAATGGGTCGCTCGATACTTCTATCGACATAACCTTTTAACAGCAGGTTGTTCGCTTCCGTTCCACCCGAGGTAAAAATAACGGCATTACTCGAGCAACCCAGCAGGCCCGCGACCTCCGCGCGTGCGGATTCAATTGCGGAACGCGCCATACGACCATAACTGTGCAGACTCGACGGATTGCCGGTCGGGTTCTGTAAAAACGGCAGCATTGCATCCACGACTTCCGGGTGCATCGGCGAGGTTGCGTTATGGTCGAGGTAAACGGGCATCGGTTTAAATCAGGTTGTGCTGCTTCTGGCGCAAATCATGGGCACGGGAAAGTTCCTGTACTTCGTCATTTCGCATCATGTCGGCGAGCGAGATCGTGGTCAGGTAATTTTCAATTTCTGTGCTCAGTTCTTGCCATAACTGTTCGGTCAGGCAGGGCTCATAACTTGGTGAGCCGTTGACGACATCCTTGTCCGCGACCTGCATTTCCTCATCGACCGCATTGATCACATCGGCAATGCAAACCTGGTCGGGCGAATCGCCCAGACTGTAACCACCACCCGGTCCACGGGTGCTCACTACCAGTTTGTTGCGCCGCATTTTGGCGAACAATTGTTCCAGGTACGAGAGTGAAATACCCTGCCGGATGGAGATATCGGCAAGCGAGACAGGACCGTGGTCGGAGTGCATGACAAGATCGAGCAGTGATGTCACTGCATAACGGCTTTTAGTGGATAGTCGCATCGTGGATAACGTTAACGTAAAACGAGCTCAGTATACAATCCTGACTAAAATGGTCAACTATTATCAAGCGGAAGTTTGACGATTACCCGGGTACCCTTGCCGGGTTCACTTTCGATAACAATTTGTCCGCCATGAGCTTCGGCTACAAGTTTGCATAAATACAGCCCAAGACCATAACCCCCCTTATCCCGCTGTCTTGCGTGGTCGGGGCGATAAAAGGCTTCGGTGAGCCGTGGAATATCATCCGCGGAGATGCCGATACCCCGATCCTGTACTTCAATCACGGCATATTTCCGACCATGGTGCAGGCTGACATCGACCAGGGATTGTTCGTCGATCGAATAGTGGCAGGCGTTATCAAGCAGGTTTTTGATCAGCAATTTAATGCGTAACTGATCCACTTCGATTTCAAGCGGAGACATGCTGGTTTTGATGCGGTTTCGACAAGGATGGAGTTGCACGACTTCTTCGATAAGATTGAGCATTTCACAGCGACTCAAGCTCAGCGGCGCATGGCTGCTGTTTAATTTTTCAGATTCCAGTATGGCAGCAACCAGGGTTTCCATTTCACGGATATCATCGATCAGTTTTTGTTGAATTTCGCTCTCATCGAGTAGCTCGAGATTAACACGCATTCGCGTTATTGGTGATCGCAGCTCATGGCTTATCGCCAGTAGTAAACCGGATTTACTCTCCAGCATAACCTTGATCTGCTCCGCCATTCGGTTGATTCCTGCCGCTAACAATGCCAGTTCTCCCCTGCCTTGCAGTTCGACAGTTTGTTCAAGATCACCCTCGCCTATCTTCTTTACCTGTGCGGAAATCTCTCCAACCGGTCTGAACATACGCCTTATCGCAAAGTACAGTAAAAACAGAATCGAACCTAGCGCAACAAACAATACCCAGTGGCGGCGCTCGGAACCCTTGCGAAAACTGTTATCGACGGCAAATAAGTACTGGTAACCCTGTTTTTGAATCAACAGGTATTGATCGCGCCTATGGTGGCTTAAATAGACATTGTCGTAAGGCCGGGGTGCAGGTTTGAAGTCATAACTGGCAACGATTCCCAGTTTCGGACTCGAGGCCCAGTCTATTCCCTTGCCCTCGATTCTGATTTCGAACGGCAACTCGTTTGCCAGTTGCTGAGCTACCGACAGGTCTGGTGGATCTCCGATGTCATCGATCAGATACTCGATATAGCGTGCGACATTGGGCAGGATTTCATTTTCTACATGCGGTTTCAAACGCTGTGCGAAACTGATTGCAAGGATGACGGCCAGCGCCAGGATCGAAATAAAAAAGTAAAACAGCAGTCTGAAGATCAGGCTTTGCCACCTGGCTTGCAAGTAATTCCACATTATCGATTCACCAGCTGATAGCCCTGCCCGCGCACCGTGCGAATCAATTCAGGGCGTTGCAACTTCTGCCTGAGACGGCTTATCAGCACATCGATTGCGCGACTGTAAATATCGGCATCCAGGCCGCGCAGCGCCTGCATGATTTCGTCCCGCGACAACACGCGATCCTGATTTTGTACCAGCAAACTCAGTAATTCGAATTCGGCAGCGGTAACGGCCACCTCGACATCGTTACGTTTTAACTGTTTGCGCGCAATATCCAGTTGTAGCTCGCCCAGTTGGTAAACGTTGTTTGCGCTTAGCGGGCTGGCACGCTTGAAAATATTCTGGATTCGCACCACCAGTTCGCGTGGTTCGAAGGGTTTGGGCAAGTAATCATCCGCCCCCAGCTCCAGCCCGACAACTCGATCCATAACTTCGCCACGGGCGGTCAACATCACAATCGGAATATCGCTGAACTGACGGATACGGCGACAGGTTTCGAAGCCATCGATTTCGGGCAGCATCACATCCAGTACAATCAGGTCGTAGCTGTGCCGTTTGATGTGTTCAATCGCCTTTAGTGGGTGGGTTTCATTATCGAGCGACATTTCGAATTTGGCAAAATACTGTCGTAAGGGTTCCGCCAGCCGTTCATCGTCGTCTACTAATAATAATTTACGCATTCGGTTGCCCGATTGGTTTAAACCGGTATTGTACAACGCGACTTCCGCTTGAGAAGTCGCGTTGCAGGCAATCGCCGGGCTTAATCTTTATCTCCATGGCGATGATGTTGGTGCCGATGTTGCACAAATTCCTGCATTTGCTGTTTTTGCTCGCCACTCAAAGAATCGAGAAAAACGGCCAGGGAGGTAATAACGAGTGGTGCCTTTTCGTTGATCATACGGGTTTTCTGCTGTATCAGTTCGAGCGCACGTGCCTGGTTGAAACTCGGTTCCTGCAACAGGGCCTCAATTTCAGTAAAATTTTGAGCCTTTGTAATCCTGGCATCCTGCATGATTTGCGCAACAGTTGCGGCCAGTTCGGCAAAGTTCTGCTGTTGCTGGCTGTCCAGATCGAGCTTGCGGGTGACCCGCTCGGTAACGAACTCAACCTTTTCCTCTGGGGACATACCCCAGTCGTTATGTTTGCTGAATGCGTATACCGCACCAGAACTGCCGGCGATGAGCAGAGCAGCGGTAATAATTCGGGTAGAAAGTTTCATGGATAATCTCCGTAGTTGATTGATTACGGAAAAGGATTCTAGGGAATTGATCGTTACAAAGCTTTTCAGCAGCGTAACGATTTGTAACAGTTTGTAACAGCCAGCTAGCGCCGCTGTTTTTCGATTGCCGTCAGCATGCCACGTAAAATGTTAATCTCGTTGCGCGTTACCTCGCTGCGCAGGTAAAGCCGTCTTAAGCGTTGCATAATCATTCCCGGTCGCTGCGGATCGAGGTAACCGGTCATATGTAGAACATTTTGTAGATGCTCGAAATAGCCCTCCAGTTCAGCATGCGGGACCGGTAAATCATGTGCCTCAGGCGATTTGACTACTCGTGGCTCCGTAGCCTGGCGTTGGAAGATTTCGTAACACAACACCTGGATCGCCGAGGCGACGTTGAGCGAACTGAAATCAGGATTGGTCGGTATGCACACCATGTAATTGCATAGCTGTATTTCCTCGTTGCTCAAACCCGAATGCTCGCGTCCGAACACCAGCGCTGTTCGAGTCGTGTCATCCATATCGATAAGCTTGTCGGCCAGTGCAGGCGGACTGAGTTCCGGCCAGGCAAGCGAACGACGCCGTGCGCTGGCAGCGACTACGTAGCTACAGTCCGCGATCGCTTGCGCCAGGTCCTTGCAGGTTTCACGATTATCAAGGATGGCATTAGCACCCGAAGCCCGGGCATAGGCGATATCACCCACCGGGCATTGTGGGTCGACCAGCGTCAGATGGGTAAAACCCATGTTACCCATGGCTCTGGCCGCGGCCCCGATATTTCCCGGGTGCGTCGTTCCCACCATGACTATTTTGATATTTTGCAACTTCATTGACTGGTGTCCCGCTTGATGTTCGGATCGGTTTACTTCTGGTTTAATTCAAGGTCGTTTGATAGACTGCGCGCCTTTCTCAGCACGACGAATTCCCACCGATGCAACCAATGCTCAATATCGCGATTAGAGCGGCCCACCGCGCTGGTGATTTTATCGTTCGCAAAATCAACAAAATACCCGACTTAAAGGTCGAAGTAAAAGCGCAAAACGATTATGTCACCGAAGTCGATCGGGAAGCTGAAGCGATCATTATCGAGGAATTGCTGAAGGCCTATCCAGGTCATGGCATCGTTGCTGAAGAATCGGGTGTCATCGAAGCTGAAGCCGAGTACCGCTGGATCATTGATCCGCTTGATGGCACCACCAATTATCTGCATGGATTTCCCCATTACGCCGTCTCAATTGCCTGCGAGCATCTCGGCAAACTGACCCAGGGCGTAATCTATGACCCGATCAAGCAGGAACTATTTGCCGCCAGCCGCGGAGATGGCGCTACGCTGAACAATCGACGGATTCGTGTCGGCAACCTGAGAACACTCGAAGGTGCGTTAATCGCAACCGGTTTCCCCTTCAAGAACCCCGAGAAACTCGATGAGTTTTTACGACTGTTTAATGCCTTTTTCTCTTCGGTAAGCGATATACGACGCGCTGGTTCAGCGGCACTGGATATGGCCTATGTCGCCGCGGGTCGCCTGGATGGCTACTGGGAATCCGGTTTAAACGCCTGGGACCTGGCGGCCGGTGCTTTAATTGTGCGAGAAGCCGGTGGCCTCGTTACCGACTATAGCGGTGACGGACTTTTTCTCGAAAACGGGCAAATCGTCGTCGGCAATTCACGCATTATTACCGACATGCTGCGTGTCATACAGCAGCAGATGAAGGCGTAGCCCTGCTCTCCGGTCAAGACAGTCTTAAGAGCGACTTTACCTGTAATTCCTCAGTTGTCCTACCAGCACACCATGAATGCTGACCCGTTCAGCGGGGTATATCATAGGCTCCATATCCTGGTTTTCCGGAATTAACGCTACTTGCGCCTCACCCCTGCGTTTAAAACGTTTTAACGTTGCCTCGGCCTTGTCGATCATCGCCACCACTATATCGCCATCATTGGCAACGGGTTGTTTTCTAATAATCACATAGTCTTCATCGAGAATACCGGCATCCATCATCGAGTCACCGGTAACGCGTAAGGCAAACAATTCAGGCCCCATGAACATTTCGGCAAGATTCAATTCCTGCTGATCCTCGATCGCTTCGATCGGGAATCCGGCCGCTATTTTACCGGCAAGGGGAATTGTCGGTGGGCTCACCAGCGGCAAATCCACCAGGCTCATGCCTCGCGAATTACCCTTGACCCGATCGATGTAACCCTTGTCTTCCAGTGACTGTACATAACGATGAATAGTGCCATGCGAAGATACCCCGATAGCCAGGCCGATTTCCTTGAACTTCGGTGCATAGCCATACTGTGCAAGGTAATTACGGATAAACTGTAGTGTCTTTTGTTCCTGTGAAGTTAGCATTTGTCGTAACTCTTCTCGTTTTATTCTCGGTCAGTCTAGAGAATAAAACGAGAACATGCAACCAGTGCTTTTTCAAATGGATAGTTGCGGGCTCGCAATTATCCATTTGAAAGAGCACTAGGAAGAACAACTTAGATCGATATGACGCGCCCAGTCAGGGGGCTCGGCTGCATAGTCTGCGCGCTCGTGTTGTTCCTCAAATGGTTTCTGCAAAAGGTCATGCAAGGTTTCCACTTCGCTGAAATCTCCCTGCTCGGCACGTTCGATAGCTTGCTGCGCGAGATAGTTGCGCAGGACGAACTTTGGGTTGACCGCGAGCATTTGCCGTCGACGGGATTCCTCTGCTGATTTATCGGTCTCGAGTCGAGCCAGAAAATCCTGGTACCAGGCAGCAAACCCTTCCCGGTCGATAAACATGTCCCCTGGCCCTCCACTGTCTTCAGTCTGGCCGACCTCACTCAGGCGGCGGAAAAAGTTGGTGAAATCAACCGACTTTTCCATCAATGCGAATAGAGATGAAATCAACGCCTCGTCACCCTCGCGAAACGACTGCAGCCCAAGTTTTGCTGCCATGCCCTGGTAGTAATGCGCCAGGTAGGCAGGTTGGTAGTCGGCGAGCAGCTGCTTTGCCTGCTCAGCGGCCAGTTCACCACTTTTTTCGTCGATCAGTGGCAACATCGCCTGCGCCAGGCAGGACAGGTTAAACAAGCCGATGCGTGGTTGTTGATCGTAGGCATAACGACCCAGCTCGTCGGAATGGTTGCAGACGAAAGCGGACTGGTAGGTATCGAGAAACCCATATGGACCATAATCGATAGTAAGCCCGAGCATCGACATATTGTCGGAATTCAAAACACCATGGGTAAAGCCGACCAATTGCCATTGCGCAACCAGCCTGGCAGTACGTTCGATAACCTGGCGCAATAGTTCTACATAGGGATTTTCGGCGGCGCCGCAATCAGGATAAAACTGTTCGATAATGAAGTCAGCCAGGATTTTCAGTTCTGCATATTGCTGCCGGTAAAAAAACACCTCGAAATTACCAAAGCGCAGATGGCTCGGCGCCACCCGGGTTAACACTGCAGCGGTTTCTGGACGTTCGCGATACACCGCATCCCTGCTGCCGGTAATACATAAAGCACGCGTGGTAGGAATACCCAACGCCGCGATAGCTTCACTGCAGAGATATTCACGAATAGTAGAGCGTAACACCGCACGCCCGTCACCCATCCGTGAAAACGGCGTCAGCCCGGAACCCTTGAGCTGAATTTCCCAGTCGGTGCCCGCGGAGTCAGCGATTTCACCGATCATCAAGGCGCGCCCGTCGCCCAGCTGGGGCACGAAATGCCCGAATTGGTGGCCGGCATAGATCATCGCGATCGGATCGCTGTCCGCGGTAGCTTCACTGCCACTCAACAGGTTGATCAGTTGCTGATCCTGAAACAGGATCGGGTCGATATCGAGCAAATCTGCCACCGCGGGACTAAATGCGACGAGATAAGGGTTACTCAGAGCCTGTGGATTAACCCGGCGATAGAAACTATCAGGTAGCTGGCTGACCCGGGTCTGCACCTTGAGCTGGGGTAAGATTGACACGCGCGTTAGTACCGGGCATTAAAACCCGGATTATAATTTACTTCCCCAAATAAAAGCCCCGCATTAAGCGGGGCTTTTGAATACTGATCGACGAGCTTTATCGATTAATGCGATTTTCAATCAGATTATCGACCACACCGGGATCAGCCAGGGTCGAAGTATCGCCAAGATTATCGAGTTCGTCCGCGGCCACCTTGCGCAGTATACGGCGCATAATTTTACCGGAACGGGTCTTGGGTAGCCCGGGCGCCCACTGGATAATATTAACCTTGGCGATTGGCCCGATTTCGGTGCGCACCAGCTTCACCAGTTCGTCCTTCAAATCGTCGCTGCCTGCTTCGCCAGCCATCAAGGTGACATAGGCATAGATACCCTGCCCGGTAATGTCATGGGGATATCCGACCACGGCCGATTCGGCGACCTTTTCGTGCTTGACCAGTGCGGATTCAATTTCGGCGGTACCCAGGCGATGCCCCGAAACATTTAGTACATCGTCCACTCGTCCAGTAATCCAGTAATACCCATCTTCGTCGCGGCGTGCTCCGTCACCGGTAAAATAATAGCCTTTGAACATGGCGAAGTAGGTTTCGTAGAAACGCTTGTGATCACCATATACAGAGCGCATCATCGATGGCCAGGGTGCACGCATCGCCAGATTCCCTTCTGCCGGGTTGCCGTCGATTTCGTTGCCCTGATCATCGAGCAGAACCGGTTGCGCACCAAAAAACGGGAAGGTGGCAGACCCCGGTTTGGTAGCGGTCGCTCCGGGTAGTGGCGTCATCATATGTGCCCCGGTTTCGGTTTGCCACCAGGTATCGACGATCGGACAACGGCCATCACCGATGACGTTGTGATACCACAACCATGCCTCGGGATTGATCGGTTCGCCCACGGTGCCGAGTAAGCGCAGCGACTTGCGCGAGGTCTTCTTAACCGGTTCGTCACCGGCGCCCATCAACGCTCGAATCGCGGTCGGTGCGGTATAGAAAATGGATACGTCGTGCTTGTCACAAACCTGCCAGAAGCGTGAAATGTCGGGATAAGTAGGGATGCCTTCAAACATTAACGTGGTAGCGCCGTTGGCAAGCGGTCCATAGACGATATAGGTATGCCCGGTTACCCAACCCACATCGGCAGTACACCAGTAGATTTCACCATCCTTGTAGTCAAACACCAGCTTATGCGTCATTGCCGCCTGCAACAAATAGCCACCGGTAGTGTGCAACACGCCTTTCGGAGTGCCGGTGGAACCCGATGTATAGAGGATAAACAGAGGGTCTTCGGCACCCATCATTTCAGGATCACATTCCGCCGAGGCTTCAGCCATGGCCTCGTGATACCAGACATCGCGGCCATTGGTCCAGTCAACCGGATCGCCACCACGTTGCACCACGATCACGCTTTTCACGCTGGGACAGGCGCTGACTGCCTTATCGGCATTCGCCTTTAAGGGCACCAGTTTGCCACCGCGCACTGACTGGTCAGCGGTAATCACCACCTGGCAGTCCGAATCCTGAATGCGATCACGCAATGCATCCGGGGAGAACCCCCCAAACACTACCGAGTGCACTGCACCGATGCGGGTACAGGCCAGCATCGCCACCGCAGCTTCAGGAATCATCGGCATGTAAATCGAAACTCGATCGCCTTTGGCAACTCCCTGCGCTTTCAACACGTTGGAGAATTTACATACCTCTTCATGCAGCTCGGCGTAGGTAATTTTGCGATCTTCGCCAGGGTCATCCCCTTCCCAGATGATCGCAACCTGGTCGGCGCGGGTTTCCAGATGACGATCGAGACAGTTGTATGAGACATTGAGCTCGGCGCCTTCAAACCATGTGACGTGCAGATCGTCGGCGTCAAAACTCCAGTCACAGACCGAATTCCAGGGTTTAAACCAGGAAATATAATTTTCGGCCTGTTCCGACCAGAAGCCTTCGGGATCTTCTACCGATTGTTGGTACATTTCATCATATTGAGCCGCAGTGATATTTGCCTGCGCAGCAAACTCGGCGGGGACCGGGTAGATTCTATTTTCAGACATGGCGCCTTCCTCGGGGATTGAATTATCAGGTTTCTTCGTGGCCCGGATATGCTTACATAAACCTTCGCATGCGACAAGACGTTCACCTGATCGCATTCGACTCAAACATAATCAATTTGATGTAAATCAATCGATTTTTCAATCTCATTGAAATCTACGTCACGATAAGTAACACTCGAGGGAGATTTTCAGTAACCGGGGGTAACACTATGTCACTCTTTACGTCGGATATACGACCGACCGAGATCACTACCGTGGTGGTGTTAATCTCGTTACTGTTTTTGCTGACACCGCTACCTGGCCTGTGGTTTTCCACTGGTTCAGCCTGGTACCTGCCTTACCTGATCTGGTTCGGCATCAGCCTCTGCCCGGTGTCGATGAACCGGTGGCAGTGCGAACATGGGTAATATCCTCGTCGTCGAAGACGAACCTGTTATCCAGGAAAGTCTGCAGCAGCTATTGCAACGCCAGGGGCACGATGTGACGGGTGTTGCGTCGGTGGCGGAAGCAGAAGAAAATTCTATCAATATGTACGACCTGATTATCTCGGACTTACACTTGCCGGGAGAGCCTGGGACCGAGTTAATTACCCGTGCGGCGCCAACACCCGTGCTGATCATGACCAGTTACTCTACCGTCCAGTCGGCGGTCGAAGCGATGAAACAGGGTGCCGTTGATTATATTTCCAAGCCCTTTAATCACGATGAAATGATTCTCACGGTAAAACGGATTCTGGACAAAACCAGCATCGAACAGCAAAACACGATTTTACGTAAGGAAGTAGCCAGGAACTATCCGATCGATGGTATGGTCGCGCATTGCGAGCCGATGCTCGACGTACTGGACCGCATCCGGCGGGTTGCGACTACCAACACCACGGCACTCATTGTTGGCGAAACCGGCACGGGTAAGGAACTGGTGGCGCGGGCAATACATTCGCAAAGTGAACGGCGCAAGCAGGCCCTGGTCAGCGTCAATTGTGCGGCTTTTGCCGAAAATCAGATCGAATCCGAACTGTTTGGCCACGAACGCGGTGCTTTTACCGGTGCCCTGCAGATGAAGAAAGGATTAATTGAAACAGCTAATGGTGCTACCCTGTTTCTTGATGAAATCGGCGAGTTACCGCTGGATGCGCAGGCTCGCCTGTTGCGAGTACTGCAGGACAATGAAATCAGGCGGGTCGGTTCGAACAAGATGATCAGGGTCGATGTACGCGTGCTAGCTGCGACTCATAAAAACCTGGCAAAAATGGTTGCGCAACAAAGCTTTCGCGAAGATCTTTATTATCGACTGAACGTATTCGAGATCAATCTGCCCCCGCTGCGCGAACGAGGCAATGATATTAAACTGCTGGCAGATACAATGCTGACCAAGATGACGCAACGAACCCATCGTAAAAGCATGGCCTTCGGCGAAGATGCTTATCAACAGATGTTTCGTTACCAATGGCCAGGCAACGTGCGTGAACTGAAAAATGTGATTGAGCGCGCGGTTATCCTGAAAGCAGGCAGTAGTATCGAGGCAGAAGACCTGGCGTTGAATAACCTCACAACCGATCAGCAGTTACCCTTGTACGAACTCGAGAATCGACTATCGCTGGACGATTACTTTGTCAGCTTCGTCAAAAAATACCAACTTCAATATAACGAAACCGAGCTAGCTCGCATGCTTGGAATCAGCCGTAAAAACCTGTGGGAAAGAAGGCAGCGGTTCGAAATTCCGTCCCGCAAACAATGAACCTTCCGGAGTCAGGCAATGAGTAAGCCGGGTAAAGGTTTATCGATCCAGATCGCAACCACAATTCTTAATGGCTTCGATCGACATTTCACGATTTTCAGTGAAATTACCAGCGGCGCCAAGCAGCGCTTCGAGAGCGCTGACTGGGAAGCCGAACGGGTAGCCTCGCGTGAACGCATCATGTTTTATGACATTCGCGTCAAGGATGCGATTGGCGAACTACAGAAACTTTTCGAGCTTGAACCTTTCGACAGTCAACTCTGGTTTGAGGTCAAACAGGATTACGTGCAGTTAATCAGCAATCATCTCCAACCTGAACTGGCAGAGACTTTTTACAACTCGGTGTTCTGTGCGCTGTTTCACCGTGACTACTTCGGCAATGATTACATCTTCGTCCGCAGCGTGGTGTCGACCGAGTTCATCGACTCCGACAAACCTTCTTATCATGTTTATTATCCGGCCAAACGCGGCTTTCGATCGTCGATCAGGCAGGTCCTGCTCGACAGTGGATTTAACCTGCCCTTCGAAAACATCGATCGTGATGTACGCAACATTACCCAGGCGTTGATCAAACATACCTTTCCGCGTCCACGGCGCGCACATTTGAATTTCCAGTTCCAGGTGCTCAGCAGCATATTCTACCGTAACAAGGCTGCCTATATTGTCGGGCGGGCAATCAATTCCAATCTGGAGGTACCCTTTGCGATCCCGATGCTGCATAGCGGAAATGCTTCAGTTTACTGCGATGCAATTATCATCGGTAAGCAGGGCCTGACCCGCCTGTTCGAATTTTCCTATGTCTATTTCATGGTTGACCACCCGGTGCCTTCTTCTATTGTCACCTTTCTGCGTCGACTGATGCCGATGCGTAGCAAGGAGTCATTTTACTCGGCGATCGGCTTTCACAAACAGGGCAAAACAGTTTTCTACCGCGACTTTCTGCATCATTTGAAACACTCGGAAGACGAGCTGATATTTGCCCCCGGTATCAAGGGCATGGTGATGGCGGTGTTTACGCTGCCCTCCTATCCATACGTGTTCAAGGTGATTCGCGATCGTTTCCCGCCGCCCAAGAAAACGACGCGACAGGAAGTGCTGGACACCTACCGACTGGTCAAAATGCACGACCGGGTCGGGCGTATGTCGGATGTACTCGAATATTCGCATGTTGCGCTGCCGCGTGCGCGCTTTGCCGATGATTTGCTCGAAGAGCTTTACGAAACCTGTGCCGACAGCGTGTCTGAAGAAGGTAATCAGATTGTCATCAAGCACCTGTACATCGAACGTCGTATGACACCGTTAAACCTGGCAGCGCAGCAGGCCGACGACCACTACCTCGGCCGCCTGATGAAAGGCTATGGCGATGCGATCAAGGAACTGGCCGCGGCGAATATCTTTCCGGGAGATTTACTATTGAAAAATTTCGGGGTTACCGGACAGGGTCAGGGTCGCGTCGTGTTTTACGATTACGATGAAATCTGTTACCTGACCGAGTGTAACTTTCGCAGGATACCCGAAGCGCGATACCCGGAAGATGAGTTTGCTGCAGAACCCTGGTATAGCGTGGCGGCAAACGATGTTTTTCCGGAGCAATTCGCCACTTTCCTGTTCGCCAACAATCGGCTACGCCAGGCGTTCATGAAACACCATCGCGATTTACTCGAAGCCGATTTCTGGGTGCAAAAGCAGGAAAACATCGAGGCCGGAATTTACGAGGACGTTTTCCCCTACGCACAAAAACTCCGTTTTGCGCGTTAACTCACAGCAACGCCTCAGCGCAGAGCAGAATTCCATCTTCATCGCTGTAAAGGTACTCGCCGGGACGAAACACAGCGCCGAGAAATTCGACCTCTACGTTTAGCTCACCCTTGCCTTCCCTGCTGCCGCGCACCGGTATGGTGGCCAGCGCCTTGACGCCGATATCCATCACGGCGATATCCGCAGAGTCACGGATGCAACCATTGATCACCACTCCCTGCCAGGCATTATCATGCGCCGCCGCCGCAAGTAAATCGCCCAACATTGCGCAATCCATCAAGGCGTCGTTATCGACGACCAGCACCTTGCCTGCACCAGGAGATTTGAACTGGTCACGTACCAGCGAAAAATCACCCAGGGATCTTATCGTAACCATCTCACCGTAAAACCGGGTATTGCCCCCAAAATTCAGCAGTCCGGGCAGTACAGCCTGTACCCTGCCCTCGTTTTCATCACTCAGATCTGCAGTTTTAAATGTCATATCGAATTCTCGTTTAGTCATAAGAAAACGCACCCAGAAAAACGGCATACGTTGCCTTTGTCCAGCAACGAATCGACCCTGCCCGGCAGGAATCAGTCTTGCTGCAATGCCTCCTGTAAAACACAGGCGATATGCCTGCTCTCGCGTTGCGCACCATCACGGATCTGGTGTCGACAACTGGTGCCGTTGGCAATCAGCAGAGTTTCTTTGCTGCTCGTGCGTATGCCTGGCAGCAAACTCAGTTCAGCCATTTTCATCGATACCCCGTAATGGTCAGCCTCGTAACCAAAGGCGCCAGCCATACCGCAACAACCGGAGTCGATTACTTCAACCTCGAGCTCCGGTATGAGCGCTAAAGTCTGTTGCATCGCAGTCATCGTGCCAAAGGCCTTTTGATGGCAATGCCCGTGCACGAGTGCATGCCTGGCTGACAAGGGCTTTAATTTAAGCGACAGTGTCCCTGCCTGGTGTTGCTGTGCGAGAAATTCTTCCAGCAACAAGGCGGATTCGGCCAGCGCGTTGCTTTCCTCACCGGGTATCATGCTTTTAAATTCATCACGCAGGGTTAGCAGGCAGGAGGGTTCCAGGCCGATCACCGGAACACCACGCGCAACATAAGGCTTGAGCGCCGTGAGCATGCGTCGGGCTTCAGCTCGCGCCTCTTCTACCAGGCCCACCGCGAGGAAAGTACGGCCGCTACACAGGGGGTGCTTCCTGTCGGGTGGTTGCGGCAGCTGTACCTGGTAACCCGCTGCCTCGAGCACGGCCTGTGCAGCGCGAGCATTTTCAGGATCAAAGTAGCGCTCGAAAGTGTCGACCAGTAACACCACTTCGCGACCATTCTTCTGCGTCTTGCCAACCGCTTCTCGGCGGTCGACAAAGTAATCCGAGCGCCACCGCGGCAGGTTGCGCTGTGCGCTCAGGCCGAGGAGTTTTTCGCTCAGCCAGGCCAGTCCGGGGACCGCGTCGCGTAGATTCAGGATATAACTCAAACGCGCGGCAACTGGTGCGTAACGCGGTAAATAGGCAATCAGTCGGTCCTTCAGCGGCAGGCGATGACGCTTGCGGTAGTGATACAGGAATTCTACTTTCATCTTCGCCATGTCAACCCCGGTGGGGCACTCGCGCCTGCAACCTTTACAACCGATACACAGGTCCATGGTGTCATACATCGCCGCGGAAACCAGCGCATCGGTACCCAGCTGACCACTGATCGCCAGGCGCAGTGTGTTCGCTCGACCGCGGGTCAAATGCTGTTCATCCCGGGTGACACGATAGGAAGGACACATCACGCCGACATCCGCCTTGCGGCAGGCGCCGTTGTTGTTACACATCTCGACGGCGGCGCCAAACCCGCCCCATTCCGACCAGTCCAGCGCTGTTTGTAGCGGTGTTAACTGATAATCGGGGCCATATCGGAACAGCCTGCGATCATCCATGGATTGTGCGTGCACAATCTTGCCCGGGTTGAACAACCCTGCAGGATCGAAACTATGTTTAACTTCTTCGAAAGCGCGTAGCATTCTTGTGCCGAACATACGCTCATGAAACTCTGAACGCGCCAGGCCGTCACCATGCTCACCGGAATGGGAACCCTTGTACTCCTGCACAATATCCAGCGTTTCCTCCATGATGGCGCGCATTTTTTGCGCACCACCCGGATCCTTCATATTGAGGATCGGGCGCACATGCAGACAGCCCACCGAGGCGTGGGCGTACCAGGTGCCGGTGGTACCGTATTTTTCAAACACCCGCGTCAGCCGGTCGGTGTACTCGGCAAGATCCTCCAGTTGTACCGCACAGTCTTCGATGAAGGACACCGGTTTGCCATCGCCCTTCATCGACATCATGATATTGAGTCCGGATTTGCGTACTTCCCATACCGCGGCCTGGAATCCGGCATCGAGCGCCTCGACTACCGCATTGGGAAAGCCGAGATCAGTCATCAGTTCCACCAGTTGTCGAAGCTTGCTCAATTGCTCGTTACGATCATCACCGGCAAACTCTACCAGCAGCAGTGCATCCGGTTCGCCCTGAACGAAACGATCGACCGTAGCACGAAACATTGGAATTTCACGCGATAAATCAATCATGGTGCGATCGACCAGTTCAACCGCACTCGGATCGAGTTTGACAATGTGCTGAGCTGAATCCATCGCCTGGTGAAAAGTCGGGAAATGACAAACTCCCAGCACTTTATGCGGGGGAATGGGTTGCAATTCCAGTTGCAAACGGGTGAAAAACGCCAGCGTACCTTCCGAACCCACCAGTAAACGCGCGAAGTTCGCATCGTCGGCCCGGGTCACTTCATTGATGTTGTAACCCCCGACGCGCCGCAGCAACTGCGGAAACCGGCGTGCAATCTCTGCCGCTTCGCGCTCACCCAGTGCGACCAGTTTGCGTACCAGTTCGGCACTGGAACCATCCTGGGTGGTGTGGGCTTGATCGGCAAAATGCACGGTGCTGCTGTCTGCCAGAATGGCATCGATAGCCTGGACATTGTGCACCATATTGCCATAACGAATAGAGCGCGCGCCGCAGCTGTTATTACCTGCCATACCGCCGAGAGTCGCCCGATTCCCGGTAGAGACATCGACCGGGTAAAAAAGTCCGTGCGGCTTCAGGTATTTGTTGAGTTGATCCAGCACCATTCCCGGTGCGACGCAGATGCTACGCGATTCGGGATCAAATTCGACTACCTGGTGCAGATACTTGCTGGTATCGATAACCAGCGCGGTCCCTACAGTCTGTCCGATTTGCGAGGTGCCGCCGCCGCGTGGCAGGATCGGAATACCGGCGTCAGCGGCAATTTGAATGGCGCGCACAATGTCCTGCTCATTGCGCGGCACCACGACACCAATCGGTTCGATCTGGTAAATAGAGGCATCGGTGCTGTAACGACCGCGACTGAAAGCATCAAAAATCACCTCGCCTTCCAGTTCATGACGCAGCCTCGCCCCCAGGGCACTGTCACCTATGCTGGCTGCAGAGGAAGGAGATTTTTGCGGAAGCGTAGTGTTTGTGGACAACGGAAAACCTATTAACAAACCCTGGCTAGTGGGGCTTGCGCGACACGGTCAGGTAAGGCAGGATTGTCGCCCAAAGCAAGAAATATAACAAATACCTTAGCGTCTCTATCTACTCGATAGAGCACTGGGAGAGCAATCGATGTCAACACCTGCAGGGCGCCATTTTCTTCAAATTCCCGGACCTACCAATGTGCCCGATCGGGTACTACGGGCGATGGATATGCCGACAATAGATCATCGTGGTCCGGAGTTTGCGCAACTCACGCTTGAAATTCTGCCAGCTTTAAAAGCGGTTTTTAAGACCTCGGCCGAGGTGGTCATTTATCCCGCCTCGGGTACCGGGGCCTGGGAAGCGGCACTGGTTAACACCCTGTCTGCGGGTGATAGAGTATTGATGTTCGAGACCGGACATTTTGCAACCCTCTGGCGAGGCATCGCCAGCGATCTTGGCCTGGATGTCGAATTTGTAGCTGGCGACTGGCGCCATGGTGTCGACCCCGATGAAGTTGAAGCCAGGTTAAACGCCGACAAAAACCACAAAATCAAGGCGGTGATGGTAGTTCACAACGAAACCTCGACCGGCGTCACCAGTCGTATCGCAGACATCAGGAAAGCCATCGACAGCGCTGCCCACCCCGCCCTGTTCATGGTCGATGTCATCTCTTCGCTGGGTTCGATTGACTATCGCCACGATGAATGGGGGGTTGATGTCACCGTTGCCGGCTCACAGAAAGGATTGATGTTACCGCCCGGCCTCAGTTTCAATGCGATCAGTGCCAGGGCGTTGCAAGCCGCTGAAAGCGCAACTCTGCCGGCCGCCTACTGGCGCTGGCAGCCGATGATAAACGCCACCAATAACGGTTATTTCCCATACACCCCGGCTACCAATTTGCTTTACGCGCTGCGCGAATCACTGCAGATGCTGCACGAAGAAGGACTGGACAAGGTGTTTGCCAGGCATCGCCGTCACGGCGAAGCAACGCGTCGCGCGGTGCGTGCCTGGGGTCTGGAAATTCTATGCCTGAATCCCGACGAATACAGCGCAGCCCTGACTGCGATTCTGCTTCCGCAAGGTTACGATGCCGACCATTTACGTAAGATCATTCTCGAGCGATTTAACATGTCGCTCGGTACCGGGCTCGCCAAAGTACAGGGCCGGGTTTTCCGAATCGGCCATCTGGGTGATTTTAATGATCTGATGCTGGCCGCTACCCTGTCCGGCGTGGAAATGGGATTGATCGCAGCTGAAATACCCTTTACCAAAGGTGGTATAAACGCTGCACTTGATTATCTGGCGAGTGATTTCTAATCCGATTACGATCGCCAGGCCCGGGGCAACGGCATGTTTGAGCAGTTGAACCCACCACCCATCCCGGATAGTCATGGTCCATATTCAAGTCTAATTAGTGCTAGTGTCGCAGAAATGTCTTTGCGATCGTCCCAATATAGTGTGCAAAATCATTGCGGGTTCTATTCAGCACTTGCCCGGGTAATGGCTGCGGGCTTGTCTTGTCCGGGGAAGTATCCGACATCTTTTTATTGATTAATGTTCGCCTGGATACACTCATCATTTTCCAGCGCCTGAGAAATTCTTCCTGCTGCTCCTGTTGCGGAATTTCTTTCGAAATCTCTGCCGCCAGATTGTTTGCCGATGTGCTTTTAGTTTCATGCTCTTCCATTATGAATTTCGCAACCGGTCCTATAAAGTCGGCCAGCAGAGTCGTCATCGAATCCAGTTCGTCTTCGCTCGGCGAAAAATCCCGTACCGATTTTCCCGCAACCTGGGCCACCGGCTCTGAAGAGACCGCCGAATTCTGCTGGAGTCTGGGCAGTGCCTGTTTTATCGCATGCATGAATTCCAGTACAGTTTGATACCTTTTCTTTCGATCAACTTCTAACCCTTTGGTTACAACGGGAATTAGTGCGCTAGGATAGACTGCCGAGTAATCGATCCGGTTTCCGGGAGGCATGTTGACGATTTCCGTTAACCTGGAGCAATGGATTGCCGAGCTCGCTGGCATCATTTTGAGTAACTCGAGTAATAATCTCGCTGCCGAGAATACATCGGCACGGGAATCGGCCTCTAATCCAAGTCTTAGCTCAGGCGCCATGTATCGTGGCGTGCCCATGAAACTCCCGATCATCGTCAAGTCCGAATTCTCCGTGATTCTGGCCATGCCGAAATCGGCCAGCTTGATATGACCGCTCTTACTAACAATCAGGACATTGGAAGCCTTGACATCCCGATGAATAATATTTAGTCCATGTGCCATATGCAGTGCTTTGAGCAACTGCGATATGATGGAGATACTGCGTCTCAGACTGATGCCGCGGCCATGTTTAAGCCTGTGTTTGATCAGTCTGTGGACCGAAACCCCGTCGACATATTCCATGATGATAAAAGGTCTGTTTTCGTCCTCCCCATACTCGAGGATGCTGACGACGTTGGGGTGAATGCATTTTGCCGCTGAGATCGCCTCGCGTTTGAACCGCGTCAACAGTTCTTCACCCATCTTGCCGACCATCAGATGTGGATGCAGCGCTTTTATCGCAACCCGGCGTTGGATGTCGGGATCGTATCCCTCGTAAACGACACCGGTCCCACCTTCGCCCAGCGACGTTTTAATTTCGTACTTTCCAATCTTTTGAGGTATCTCTCCCATGGTGCCTAGCCCGGGGTTTTCTCAGTTGGTGTGGGCATGAGGGCTGGCCTGATGAAAAAAGTCCTGTTGCGTAGTTTGTTCATGAGAGGATACGTATTGCTTCATATACTCTCGCAAAACTTGTGAAGCCGATATGTCTTGCGCTTTACAGGTATCAAGAAATCTTTGATGCAATCCAGGTTCAATTCGAATGCGAAGGGCTGCTGTTTTTGCCATTGTGTTGCCATTGGATACACATTATTCGGGTGGAAGTATAAATGCTTAATATCCCTGGCTCAACTTATTTCGAGACAATTCGCAGTCCCCGCCTTATGATAATTTCACTGAATTCCGGGTCTAAAGTGCCTCATGGAGTTTTGATACCTGCTATAACAGGTAGATCCCATCCTTTGTTGCTCTATAGCAGTCCAGTGGCCCTGGAATTCATATGCAGGGTCTCCTGCAGGTAGACTGCAAAGTATGCTTAAATAGGTAATATCTCTTATCTTTTATCAAGGAGCACGATAAATGACACAACTATTAAATACCTTCAGCTTATTGTTTCTGGCGCTGTTGCTGGGCGCCTGTTCCAGTAAAACCTTTATCGAAAGTGATATGGGTCTCAGCGATGCCCCCGATTGGGTCAACGAAGGCACCCAGGCTGTAAAAGACGATGATGGTCGTTTAATCCACGGTGTGGGTATGGCACCGGCAATGGGAGATGTTTCCCTGCAAAAAGCCACCGCTGACAACCGCGCTCGCGCTGAAATCGCACGCGTACTTTCTACTTATGTGGATGCGGTCATTAACGACTATACCGCCAGCACCGGTAGTGATGCAGACCTCAATGTTGAGCGTGAAATTCGCAGCACAACCCAGTTGGCTTTAAGTGGCGCACGTATACTAGGGCATTGGAAGCATGAAGATACCGGCGACGTCTATGCTTTTGCAGAACTCGATATGGATGCTGTCGATAGATCTCTGGAAACAGCGACCTCCTTGAGTGATGCCTTCAAGGGTCACTATAAAAATAACGCCGATGCTAATTTTGACCGTTTCATGGAGACTGAATAACAATGCGAATCTATTGGGCGGTAATATTTGCGAGTTTACTCATAGCGGGCTGCGGTACGAAGGTCACCCGAATTGATGTCGATGAAACAGTCGATCTCAGTGGTGCCTGGAATGATACCGACTCGCGCCTGGTGGCAGAGGAGATGATCTCTGATGCGCTCTCACATCCATGGACTTCAGACTTTGCCGGAAAAAGTGGCCGTGCCCCGGCGGTTATTGTCGGCAGCGTACGCAATTTCAGCCACGAGCACATCAATATGAACACCTTTGTTGCCGATATGGAAAGAGCACTAATCAATTCCGGTCGGGTTGAGTTTGTTGCCTCCAGTGACGAGCGCGGTGAAATTCGTGAAGAAAGAGCAGATCAGGATTTGAACGCCAGTGAGCAAACACGCAATGAAGCAGGCCAGGAGACAGGCGCCGACTTCATGTTAAAAGGCCAGATAAATACCATTGTTGATGCCGAGGGCGATGAACAGGTACGTTATTACCAGGTTGATTTGACCATGATAAGCATGGCCGACAATCGCAAAGTATGGCTTGGCCAGAAGAAGATCAAGAAACTGGTGGAGAATGCCAAGGTGCGCTATTAGTGAGTTGCGTGCTTCACGCGTTAATCTCTGCCCGACTGCATGTTATCTATAAGGAAGACCCTGCTAACTGTGCTGCTGCCTGTTTTGTTACAGGCCTGCGCAGTGCACCAACAGAAGGTGAATGCTCTCGCCGAGGGACTTGAGCGCTCAACACCCGAGGCGACCCTGCTTTCCCTGCAGGCGATCAGTCCTCCAGAGCGTGATCGTGGGCAATACCTGTTAAATTCTGGTTTGCTGAAAAGTATAACTGGCGATTTCGAGGGCGCTAATAGCGACCTGCAAAGCGCCAAAGCAATCCTTAATGATCTGCAGGCGATCAGCGTCAGTGAAAACCTGGGTGCTGCCCTCGTCAATGAAACCCTGCGTAGTTATGACAGTAGTGCCAGTGAGCGGGTGCTACTGCACCTGTTATTGTCGATCAACTACTTGATGCTCGACGATCTGGATGCCGCCAGAGTTGAGGTTTTGCAGGCTGATGTAGTAATGAAAGAACTGGCCAGAGAGGACAAGCCCATCGGCCAACTTGCCAGTGCACACTATATTGCAGGCCTGGTTTATGAGTTAGGCGGCGAGCTCGACGATGCGATGATCAGCTACCGCAAGGCGGAAAACATAATGGCGCTGCGCAATATGCCGCCTCCCCCGGCCCTCGAAAAAAGCCTGCTCAGTCTCAGTCAACGCCTGGGACTGGATGAGGAGTATAAAAAATACCGCGAACAGTTTACCTTTGCGGTCAAACCAAAGGCTCCGGATGCTGCAGAAATTATCGTGATTTACTGGGACGGAGTAGTGACCAGCAAACGAGGAAATACCCTCAGTGTGTGGGCGCCTACCCTGGGTCAGGCGGTGTCGCTGGCCCTGCCTTATTACCCGCCGTCAAGTTACGCGGAAAACCCGCTCATTCTGACCATGGCTGGTCAACTCCATCGCACCAAGACTATTGAAGATATAGAGGCGCTGTCTAGAGAAGACCTGGATGATGAGTCGGCGGCAATTTATGCCATGACCCTGACGCGTATGGTGAGTAAATATGAAATAGTAAAAAGTGCTGGTAACCAGAATGACAACCTCGGTTTGTTTATAAATATCATCACCATGTTGAGCGAATCGGCCGATACCCGCAGTTGGAATATGTTGCCATCGAGCATTCAGCTTGCCCGCTTTTCGCTGCCTGCCGGCGAGTACTCGCTGCCCTTTCCTCACCATGCAGGATCGCAGCAAGCAGAACTTGCAGAGACGAAGCTGGCTGTTAGTGCGAGTGAAAAAATCGTATTATTTGTCCCGGGCATTAGCCAGAAAATATTTTCCTATACCCAGGTTGCGCCGTAAAACCCGAAAGGAAGGCAATCAAGGCTGTAAAATAAATGCTGCATAAGGATGAAAATCAATGAAGATGAAAATTACCGCAACTCTCGTGCTTGGATTGTTATTAACAGCCTGCGGTTCAAAGCAACCCGAATGGCTGGATAAACCCACCGAGGAATATCCACAACAACGTTATCTTAGTGCCGTGGGTGAGGCAGATGATCGCAGCACTGCCGATGGCCGGGCGCTAGCGAATCTGGCAAAAATATTTGAAGTCGCGATCAAGGATCGCTCGCTGGATTTTTCACAAGCCCAGGTGAGCGCTGATCAGTCGGGACGCGCTGTCAGCAATACACAGGCAACATCGCGTTATGTTACCACCGAGGCCAAACAGGTACTTGAAGGTGCGCAACTGGTGGAAAGCTGGCAAGCCGAAGAAGGGAAAACCTATGCCCTGGCTGTTTTGGAAAAAGCTCCGGCAGAACGGCGCTTTCGTGATGGCGTGCGCAGCGCAGACCGACAAATTGAAGATCGGGTAAATTATGCCAGCCAACAGGCGCCTAACCCGGTGGTGGCGCTGGCGGCGCTGGAACAGGCCAGAAAAATAGAACATCAGCGCAGCAACCTGAATCGTAACCTGAGTGTCGTCAGCGGCAAGGGCATCAAGGCGTATTATGACCAGGCCAGCCTGGAAAAACTGCTGCGCAATGCGCTGGTCATTTTGCACTTTCATGCCATGGCAGACTCTCCTCAGCTCCAACAGAACCTGGAAAGTGCGATTGGCGCCCTGGGTATTACGCTGGATAAAAACGCGCCTTATACGCTAATGGGATCAATCGATACCGAGCCGGTGCAACTGAAGCAGGGCTGGTACTGGCTGCGTGGTTCAACGGAACTGAGCCTGATTTATCAGGGTGAGGCGCTGGCGAAAAAACGCTGGCCACTAAAGGTCTCTGCTACGGACAAAGGTATGGTGGAGCAAAGAGCGAAGGATAAACTGAGCCAGCAGATGACGACTTACCTGTACGAGTTGATCACTTCGGTGCAATAGATCTGTTCGTCCCAACTTTGATTCATATGGGTGACTCGATTTATCTACTAGTGAAAACGAATGACGGGGCCATTCCTTGCATCATATGGTTGCAGAGAAATCTCGAACTCTTCAAAGCATAGTTGCCAACCATTTTCTAAACGAGCTTTTCTTGCTCGAATGATTAAATAAACGCATTGAGTTTGATTTTCGCATTGAGTTATCCAATAATGCAGCGTCACGAGCGGACCCATGGCGAATTCCTACTACAAGCAAAATCATTTAAAGAAGTTGCGCGCATTCTGCCAGACGGCCAGGCTCGGCAGCATGACGAAAGCAGCTGAGTCCCTGTTTGCCAGCCAGCCGACGATTTCACTTCAAATCCATGCGCTCGAAGAAGAAATGGATACCATCCTGTTCGAGCGCAGCGGCCCCAAGCTAAGTCTGACCACAGAAGGCAGCATCCTTTATGATTTATGCCTGCCCCACGTCCAGGGGATCGATCGGCTCAAGGAAACCTTCGATGCACACTGTGGCAATCTGACCTCGGGTGAGCTTAATATCGCCGCCGGTGAATCGACTATTCTGTATGTGCTACCAGGCCCGGTTGGTAAATTTTCCAAACAGTACCCGGCGATAAAACTACGGCTTGCCAACGAGACCGGACGCAACGGTATGGAAATGTTGCGCACCGATTCGGTCGACTTTGCTATCGGATCGATGCTGGAAGTTCCCGATGACCTGGTTTACGACCCGATCGTCACTTATAACCCGGTGGTGATCACACCGCTCAATCATCCACTGGCACAGATGGACAAGATCACCCTTGGCGACATCGGCAAATACGGAATGATTCTGCCGCCGCGACACTTGAGCACCTGGCATATCGTAAAGATGGTGTTTGCCCAGCATAACGTCAATTTTCGTGTCACCCTCGAAGCCGGTGGCTGGGAAGTGATCAAACGCTACGTCAGTCTCGGCCAGGGCATTTCCATTGTCACCGACGTTTGCATCACCGAGGAAGACCGCGCCAGGATGAGCGTTATCCCGGTTGACCAGTATTTCCCGAAACGTAGTTATGGCATCGTCACCCGCAAGGGTAAATTTCTATCCGCACCATCCAAACGTTTCATCGAAATCATGAACGAGTGTTTTGATCGGAGTAGCAGTTAGTAACAATTGTAATTTTTTAAAGAATTGTCGACAATTTCCGCCGATATAAGATTGTCATTCCTAATATGGGGCATTGAAAAACCCGCATTGTCTACAATTCATACTCGTAATATGATGCATTAAGTATTTTAAAAACAGCAAAAGTGTTCGATTGAGGGGGTAAGCAATGTCATATCAAGACGAGTATCAGGCATCGATAGATAATCCTGCCGCTTTCTGGGCGGAAAAAGCCAGGCAGATCGACTGGTATAAACCTCCCACCAATGTGCTCAGCGTCGACGAACATGGCATCGACCGCTGGTTTGCCGATGGCGAGCTGAACACCTGTCATCTTGCACTCGATTACCATGTCGACAACGGTCGCGCCGATCAGACCGCGTTAATCTATGATTCCCCGGTCACCAACCAGCAAAAGAAATTTACTTACCGCGAATTGCGTGACGAAGTTGCATTCTGTGCCGGCATGCTCAAGGCCCACGGGATCGAGAAAGGTGATCGCGTCGTAATCTACCTGCCGATGATTCCCGAGGCGTTAATTTCGATGTTGGCCTGTGCGCGCCTGGGCGCGGTGCACTCGGTTGTCTTTGGCGGCTTCGCACCGCCTGAGCTCGCGGTACGTCTCGATGACGCGACGCCGAAGGTTCTGTTAACCGCCTCCTGTGGCATCGAAATCAACCGGGTTATCGAATACAAACCCATCGTTGATAAAGCAATCGAGTTGGCAAGTCATAAACCCGGCAGTTGCATAGTACTGCAACGTCCGCAGGCAACGGCGAACATGCAAACGGGACGTGACGTAGATTGGCGACAGGCAATGGCTGACGCCGAACCAGCCGCATGTGTACCAGTCAAGGGAACCGATCCGCTGTACATACTCTACACCTCGGGTACGACCGGTAAACCCAAGGGTGTCGTGCGCGAAAACGGCGGCCACGCAGTAGCGATGAAGTACAGTATGAACGCAATTTATGACATCGAACCCGGTGAAGTGTACTGGGCCGCCTCAGATGTCGGTTGGGTAGTCGGTCACTCCTACATCGTATATGGTCCCCTGATTCACGGCTGTACGACGATACTTTATGAAGGTAAACCCATCATGACCCCGGATGCCGGCGCTTTCTGGCGAGTCATTTCCGAGCACGGCGTGAAAGCCTTATTTACTGCACCGACAGCGTTTCGGGCAATCAAGAAGGAAGATCCGGAAGCAAAACTCGCCCGGCAATACGACCTGTCCTGCCTGCAGACCATTTTTGCAGCTGGTGAACGTCTCGATCCGCCAACCTATGAATGGCTGGCAGATACTTTCCAGGTACCGGTTCTCGACCACTGGTGGCAGACCGAAACCGGTTGGGCGATTGCAGCGAACCTGCACGGTCTTGAATCGATGCCGGTTAAATCCGGTTCATCGACGATGCCGGTACCGGGATTCAATGTCGAAATTCTCGATGAGGCGGGTCATCAACTGCCGCCTGATGAGCAGGGTTTTATCGCGATTAAGCTACCCTTGCCGCCGAGTTGCCTGACTACGATCTGGGGTGATGTTGAGCGTTTCAAATCGAACTACCTGGAAACCTACCCGGGTTATTTCACCACTGGCGATGGCGGCTACTTCGATGACGATGGTTACCTGTTCATCATGGGTCGTGTCGATGATGTCATCAATGTTGCCGGGCATCGACTTTCCACCGGCGAAATGGAAGAAGTCGTCGGCAAGCACCCGATGGTTGCTGAATGCGCCGTTATCGGTCGTCGTGACGAACTCAAGGGTCAACTGCCGATGGGATTCGTCGTGCTGAAAAACACCGAGGGTGTCAGGCCTGATGAAATCGTGCAGGAATTAGTCGCCCAGGTGCGTCAGGACATCGGCGCGGTTGCCGCTTTTAAAGAGGCGCTGGTGGTCGGACGTCTGCCCAAGACGCGCTCCGGTAAAATCTTGCGTAAAACCCTGCGTGCCATGGTCGATGGTGATGACTACGTGGTACCTTCGACAATCGAAGACCCGGCCGCGCTCGATGAAATCAAGGTACTGCTCTAGTCCACGATAGCGATGACCAGGTCCATCACGTTGGTATTGGTCGGGCCGGTCACAAACAGGCTGTCATGTTGCTCGAGATAGTTGCCGGCATCGGCTTTTTGCAAAGCCAGGCGGGCAGCGCCGGGATCGCTCCAGGTCTGACCATCGACCAACCCGCCGGCAGCGGTGGTCGGCCCGTCGGTACCGTCGGTACCCGCCACCAGCAAGCTTACGTTTTCCTGTCCCGCAATATATTCGGCAAGCGCCAATGCCAGACTCTGATTGCGCCCGCCCCTGCCCGGATCATCCGGTAAAATTACAGTGGGTTCACCACCCCAGATATATACCCCGGGTTCTGCTCGCTGCAGATGCTGGCCGATCACCGGAGCCAACTCGAATACATCCCCGTAAAGCGACTCTTCGTTTAAACGCACCGTCAAACCCAGTTCGTTCGCTTTTAGCCCGGCTTGTTCACGCGCAATCTGATTTGACGCAATAATTCTCGAACTCGAGGTTGTTCTGGCACGATGACAATCCCCAAGTCCGGAACCGATAGTCTCAATACCATCGCCTTCGACATCTGAAATGGCATAAACACGTACTTCAGCGCCATGGAAGGCTTCCACGAGCTTGCCATCCTTGATTAACGACGTCTGTTTACGCCGTGCATTGATTTGCCCGATGGTCTTGCCTCCGGCGATCATTTCGTCGGCAATAGCCTGCAAATCTGCCAATGACATACCTTCAGGCAAGCTTTCGGCAAGCGCCGAAGCACCACCTGACACCAACAACAAAACCCGGCTATCGGCAGGCATCGAACGCATTCGCTCGAGTAACGCCTGCCCCGCCTCGAGTGACTGCTGATCCGGAATCGGATGCGCTGCTTCAATAACCGTGACCCGGTCGCGGGCCCGAATATCAGCATCGGCGTGATCATACTTGGTCACCACCAGCGCATCGCAGGGCGGCAGATTATCGAGCGCTCCCTGGCACATGCCTGCTGCCGCCTTGCCAACCGCGAGCACCAGGTCGGGATGGAAATCGTTATCGACACTGAGCGCGTTCGCAACCGCCTGATAACCGGACACGGCTGCAATCGCCGCATTCCAGATATGGTTTATGGTTTCATTTCCAGGGTCTGATATGACCATTCGATTTCCCAAATTCAACGCTGCATTACTGTGTCGTGAAAACCTGACAAAAACAAGATGCGAGCAGGACAATGCCGGATATTATTGCAGAATTTGGCGTATGCCCGGTAAGGGATTATGATGTCAGGCCAATCCAGGATCATAGCGCGGGAGATATTGCAATGACTGCATCTGTTACCACTACTTTGAATGATGTCAACATCGATACCGTTGCTGGCCTCGCCGGCAAGATTCAGCAGGAACCCGAAGTAGCCGCGACCAAATGGAATGCCAGGGTAAACTGGAAAGGAGGTTTCCGTTCCGAGGCTACGATTCGTGACTTTGAGCCGCTGACCTCTGACGAACCTGGTGCGCTTGGCGGCACTGATTCAGGACCTAATCCGGTCGAGCAGGTGCTGGCCGCGCTTGGTAATTGTCTTGCCGTTGGCTACGCCGCCAACGCAACCGCTGCCGGAATCGAACTCAAAGATCTCAGTATCGAACTTGAAGGCGATCTCGATCTGCATACCTTTCTGGGCCTGGCTAGCGGCAATGCCGGCTACGACAATATATCGGTAAAAGTTAAAATCGATAGTGATGCAGCAGCAGAAGACATTAAGGCCCTGCACGAAAAGGTCGTCGGGACTTCACCGGTAGGACATACCTTGTGCCGGGAAGTACCGGTTAGTATCGACCTGGTTTGAACACAGCAACCTAGCGATAAAATACCAGCGCACGCGCCTCGACACTCTCGCGGGGTTTCGCATCTGCCGGGGCATCGGGCAGTCGAATCGCACTGTGAATACTGCAGGGATTGACCCCGCCATCGATCGAATCAAAGGTTTTGAATAATAACACCTCGTCAGGGCGCATTTTCGAAAAGTAAAACCAGCGTTGCTCATCCCTGTGCAGTGCAAGCTGGATTTCACCGGTGTGATTGGGCGCGCGACGCTCGGTGTCGACCAGGTCGGCTGCAGTCAGGCTGCGCGTATCGCATAGAGCGAGCGGAAAGTCTTCAACCGGATCGACCAGCGGACGCCAGACGTTAACGATCTGAAACCGACCCTGCGCGAGCCCTGCGGCTTCATCACCCAGGCTTTCCTGCAAACAGACAAAACCGGAGTTCGCGGTGTAGTCATTGTGAACCAGGTAAGCCGGTTCACGCACCTGTTTGAGCTCGCGTAGTTCTGGAGCGGAAGCGCGTACCGTGTAATCGAAGATATGGACACGGTAGCAACCGGTAGTCGCCTTGAGGAAAGTTTCGATTTCTGCCGCATAAACCGAATCAATCTCGGACTGGTCGAGAAAATTCTGTACCCGGGTAGGAAATTTATGCAGGCTGAAACCCGACGGATGCATTCCAAATTCACCCGCTAAATCTTTATCCGTTCGCAGCCTGGCATCCTCGACCTCGACAGAGACAATATTCATCGGTTGGTCGATTTTATGCGCCGCGTCACGCCCCGCACTGGAAGCGTAATAAATGGGTCGCTCGGATCTCCCGGCTAAAAATTCAACCTTTGCCTGTAATGACATATCAACCTCACTTCAATTGTGGGTGGCGGAAACAATCGACCGTATGATCGTTGACCAGCCCGGCAGCCTGCATAAAGGCATAACATATGGTGCTGCCGACAAATGTAAAGCCCCGCTTTTTCAAATCCTTCGACATCGCGTCCGAAATGGCAGTATTGGATGGAACCTGTTTGATTGTTTTGCGGCTGGTTTGCAGCGGCTCACCATCGACAAAATCCCACAGGTATTCATCCAGTGTCATGCCCTGCTCCTGCAATTCGAGCAACGCGCGTGCATTTTTGACGAAACCGTTCACCTTGAGGCGATTACGTACGATGCCGGGGTCCTGCAGTAAGGCGGCAATTTTTTTATCCTTGTAGCGCACGATTTTACCGGCATCGAAATTATCAAAAGCGCGGCGATAGTTTTCACGCTTGCGTAAAATGGTTATCCAGCTCAATCCCGCCTGCGCCCCCTCGAGGCAAAGAAACTCAAACAGCAAGCGCTCGTCGTGCACCGGCACGCCCCATTCGAAATCATGGTAGTCCTGGTATAGTTCGTCGTCACCGCACCACCAGCAACGTGTCCTCTCAGGTTCAGCCATTTATGTTCTCCACAAACGATTTGATGCGACGACAGGCTTCTTCTAACTCGGCATCACTGACTGTATAGGAGACACGCACATAACCTTCGGCGCTGGCGCCGAACGCGGTAGCATCGAGCACCGATACCCCGGTGGCTGAGTACAGGGCCCTGACAAACTCGGGGGAGTTCATATCGGTACCGAGCACATTTACCATCATGAACATCCCGGCATCCGGCAATAACGGCTGTAAACCGGGCATCGCGGAAAACGCATCGAACAGGTAATCACGACGCCGATGATAAATCTCGCGCATAAGTTGCAGATCCGGTGCGCAGTTTTGCAGGGCGTACGCGGCGGCCTGCTGGATGAACCCGGGCAATCCATAGAGCATGCATAAGGCCAGTTTTTCGAGGTTGGCGATCAATTCCTGAGGCGCTATCACCCAGCCCACACGCCAGCCTGACATGGCGTATGATTTCGACATACTGCCGATCGTGACTGTGCGTTCAGACATGCCTGGCAATGAAGCAATATGACTGAACTCACCTTCGAATACAAAGTTCGCATAGACTTCGTCGGCGATTACCCAAAGATCGTGTTGCCGCGCGAGTTGCGCGATATATTCGAGCTCTTCCAGGTTGAGCGCGATTCCGGTTGGATTACTCGGTGAGGCGTAAAATATCGCGCGCGTTCGTTCGGTAATCGCGGCTTGTAGTGCATCGCGGTCGAGTCGAAAACCACTCCCGGCATCCAGCACAACCGGCACCAGGGTTGCGCCCGGTGCCTGTATCGTTGCCTCGTAGGTCACATACATGGGTTGCAGCACTATCGCTTCGTCACCCGGGTCGAGCAGACATAGCGAGCAGGCAAACAAAGCGTTTTGCGCACCCGACGTGGTAATGATGTTGCTTGCCTCGATGGCCTGTCCACTGCTGCTACGATGCTGTTGCGCAATCGATTCGCGCAGTTCATCGTGACCGAGGATCGAAGTGTAATGCGTATCGCCTTCGCGCATTGCCTGCAGGGCTTTATCGATCACCGCATCCGGCGTGGGGAAGTCGGGGTCGCCCACGCTGAGGACGATAACGTCTTCGCCGAGACCCTTGGCCTGCTTGGCCAGATAGTGCATATCCCATACATCGGCGGCACCGCCCTTGACCCTGTCGGTCAGTGAAGAAAATTTCATGCCTGTTGCCAGCCCGGTTTCAAATCATCGAGAAGTGGCACAATCCAGGGTTTGTGCTGTTCGAGCTCAGCTCGATTGATGCCACTCAATTCGTAGGGTAATACCAGCCAGTCGCTGGTTTGCTGCAGGAAATAATCGGGCGGTGGATTCAACTTGCCAGCATCTGCCCGGTAATAAGGTGCAGCAATACGTACATCGGTTGGCATGTTGCGCTTGCTTTTCTGTTGCAGGCGATCGATAACGGCATGCACGTTGCGTCCGGTACTGTAAACATCATCTACAATTAACAGGGCATCGTCGGCATTGAGGTTTTCGAACAGGTACTGCAGACCATGGGCACGCACTGGATTGCCCTGTTCTAGTTGGCGAAAATAATCATCCCGACCCTGATACGACGTGCGAATAGCGATATGATCGGTTTCAACCCCGAGGTATTGCAAACATTCCTGCACGTAAATACCGACCGTGGAACCACCGCGCCATACCCCGACAATAAAATCGGGTCGAAAACCGCTTTGCTGAATCTGCACCGCCAGCCGATAGGAATCTTCGAGTAATTCCTGTTCCCCGATAAAGCGTTTTTGCATCAAAACTGCGTCCGTCTAAAGTCATATGATATTCTTGCGCAGCCTAGCAAGTGACCCGGATTAATGCACGCAAGATGAGTGAAAAACAGTATTTATCAGCCCAGCAGTTGCTCGAGGATTCATTCCGCCTCGGTGCCGAAATAATAAAGGATGGATTTCGCCCCACCATCATGATCGCCATCTGGCGCGGCGGTGTACCGATGGGTATCGCTGTGCAGGAGTTGTTGGCATGGTATGGCATTGAGACCGACCATATTGCGATACGTACGTCGTCATATAGCGGCATCGATGGGCAGGCGAATGAAATCAGGATCCATGGCATGAATTACCTGATCAAGAACTGCACCCGGGAAGATAGTCTGCTGATCGTCGATGACGTGTTTGACACCGGCTTGACGATTGAAGCTGTCATTGCTCATTTACAGGATAAAGCCAGATTAAATACGCCACATGATATTCGTGTCGCGGTGCCCTATTACAAGCCGACCCGCAAGCAGACCGAGCGGATACCGGATTACTACCTGTACGAAACCGCGCAGTGGCTCAAGTACCCGCATTCCCTGGAGGGATTAAGTATTGACGAAGTCGCGGAGAACCGCCCCGAGCTATACGACATTATCAAGGATCAGCTGGACTAGCGACCTGCGAGACGACGACGTGATCGGCGTTGGTCGAGATATTTGTAAATTTCAGAAACAGGCAAAGCACCGCCGCGACAAGCGCCATCGCTGCCGCCATGATAAACGCGTAACGCAATTCGAACTCACCTATCAGGCCCGCCAGCAGCGCGCCGAACATGCCCACCCCGTCTAATATGGTAAACACGATACCGAGCGTAGTGGCCTCGGCTTTACCGGTATATTCAACCGCCGCCGCGAGTATCACCGGACGCACCGCGGTCAGAATTGCCACCGCTGGCAGCAAGCCCAGAACCGCCCAGTAAAGACTATCGCTCAGACCGGCAAACAGGGCGAAAAAACTGGCGGCAAACAGCACCAGTAAAATCATCGGCTTGCGCCCTCTGCTATCGGTGTACTTGCCGAAAAATGGCTGAAAAATAGAACCTATCATCAAAATTGCAGCGAAAATCAAACCGGCATGAAATGGTGACAACCCATGTTCGTTCTGAAAATAAAGCGGCGCCATCGCCAGTTGCGCTACCAGCGCCATGTTGTAAAGAATCATGACCAGCATCAACGCCAAACCCGCGGGTTTGAACCACTGGCGGGCGAGACCCCTGAAATCAATATGGGTAATCTGACCGGGACTGTCACGCGTAATCCGGGTGGCGATCGGAATGAACAGCAAGCCCATGATTACGGCCGGTAGTACCAGGATCTGCAAGGTGGTCTGCCAGTCGAAAAATCCGAGTAGAAAGCCGGTACTAAGCGGTCCCAGCACCTCGGCGCCGATGCTGCCGCCCACCGCATGGATGCCGAGCGCATGGGCGCGACGCTGCGGCATCTCCTTGACCAGTACCCCGGTTGCAATCGGGTGCCAGAAGGCATCTCCCATAACGCCAAACGCGAGCAACAGCGTGATCGCCCAGAATCCAGGCACCAGGGTGGCGCTCAAGTAGCCGATGGCAACCCACCAGAAACTGAGTAACATCAGGAATCCGGGTCGGGTCGATCGATCGGAAATCACGCCCGCGGGAATATAGGCCAGGCCGGCACCGATGCCATTGATGGTCAGGATCAAACCGACTTCGGCCGGCCCCAGGCCCATGCTGGCCGCAATCGCCGGTGCCAGCAACCACAAGGTTCCCGCCACCCAGTCATTGGTCAGATGGCCCATAAACAGCGCACCCAGCAGAAAGCGGTGTTTTCCGTCTTGCCCGCTGATTTTCATTTTAGGATCATGCCATGTTGTTTCGTGCGCTTATAGAATGATAGATAAAGCATTAATCAGGCTCATTGGAGGCGCGAATCGCGGCCTCGATTGCGGGAAAATAGAATAGCAGCGATACGGCACGGATCAACATGAAAAATGCCAGCCCGAGGAACAAACCGTGATTGCCGAACAGCGGAATGGTCAATTGCAACAGCGCAACATAGGCAAGCATCGAAATCAGCATCGCATTGCGCATTTCACGAGTATGCCCGGTGCCGATGAATATGCCATCCAGCTGGAAGCTCCATACTGACAGGATTGGCGCGATGATCATCCATGGCAGGTAGCGCAACGCGGTTTCGGCAACGGCATCGATTCCGGTAAACAGATTTATTATCGCGGCGCCAAACAGGAAGTATATAGCGCCGGCGAGTAATGCAATCAGCGCGCCCCAGACAGTGGTGAGTTTAACCGCACGACGAAATTCACGCTGCCGGCCGGCGCCGTAGGCGCTGCCAGCCAGAGCTTCGACCGCATGCGCGAACCCGTCTAACCCGTAGGCCATAATGCTTTGCAGGTGTAACAGAATAGCGTTAGCCGCCAGGATGACTTCGCCCTGGCTGGCACTCCTGGCAGTAAAGTAACTGAAGGCGAATAACAGGCATAGCGTGCGGATGAAGATATTGGTATTCGCTTTAACCAGATTGCTCAGGGCAGCAGGTTCGAGTAGCCGGGCCCGGGTAAAATGTTCGAACGCATTTCGGATCGGGATACGCAGCAGGTAAAAGCCACAGAACATGGCCAGGTACTCCGCAATCACCGACGCCAGCGCGACTCCCTCGACACCCCAGCCAAAACCGAGCACGAATAAGAGATCGAGCAGCATATTGGTTATATTGAGTATCAGCTGTAGCACGAAAGCAGCACGCGTGTTATGCATGCCGATAAAGACCCCGGTGAAGGCATAAACGCACAGCACCGCGGGGGCGCTCCAGATTCGAATTTGCGCATAGTCGGTGGCAAGCCCTTCCACGACTGGACTACTGTCGATCAGGTAAAGCACGAAATCGATTAAAGGCCAACCGATAATGATTGTGACCAGGCCGAGTGCAAGCGCGAGAAATAAAACCCTCAGCAATGTATCCGATAAGCCGCGCCAGTCGCCGGCACCGTAGGCCTGCGCGATGAATCCGGTGGTGCCCATGCGCAAAAAACCGAACCCCCAGTAAAGGAAACTGAATATCAGCGCACCCAGTGCAACCGCACCAATCGAATGCGGTTCGGGTAAATGTCCCACCACGGCGGTATCGACCGCACCCACCAGCGGCACCGAGATATTGGAGAGAATGATAGGTCCGGCCAGCATCCAGACCTTGCGATGCGTTATGCTCAACGCACCCGGCGGCTGATGCATTTCGATTGCCACCTTTTGACTACTTGTCGGGGTCTTCGTCGATATCGATCAACGTAACATGTTCGGGTGCTTCGTCATGCGCAGAAAGATAAAGCTGGCTGGAGGTAGATTGTGATGCCGGGACCGCGACAAAGGGTTTGCGCTTGTCAGGGCTGCCGGCACGACGACGTCGCATCATAATTGCAAAGGCCGACAGCAACAGGCAGACCAGCGCAAAGTAGAAAAACAATCCTTGCGGGCCGAGCAAAGCCATGAACTGGCCTGCCAGAATCGGCCCGCTCACCGCACCGGCACCATAGGTTATCAGCAACGCGCCGGCAACCTGTACCCGCTGATCGGCGTTGACCATGTCGTTGGCCGTAGCTGCCGCCAGCGAGTAGAGCGTAAACACAAAGGCGCCGAATACCATGGCCCCGATCAGGATGAACGTATACTCGAGCGCATACACCATGGAAATAGCCGCCAGTGCGACCAGCACCGGGATATAAACCAGCAACGGACCACGCCCTATGCGATCCGATAGATGGCCTATTGGTAACTGCAGAAACAGGCCACTCATGATGATGGCCGCCATGAAGGTCGACAACTGCGCTTCTGAAAATCCCATATTGGTCGCGTAGACCGGACTCAGACCATGGATGCTCGAATTAATCAATCCACAGCAAAACACGCCAAACACACCGAGCGGTGCGATACGATAAAGCGTCCAGACATGCATTCTTTTTGAACGAACCGGTACGGGTGCCTTGGCGCGGGTGAGCAATACAGGCAGTAATGCCAGCGAAAATATAATCGACGCCAGGCTGAACAGTTGAAACTGCGACGGATCACCGGCCGTCAACAGAAATTGCCCACAACCGGCAGCGAAGTAGTTGGTAATCATGTAGAAAGACAGAATCTGGCCGCGGGTTTTGTTACTCGCTGCCTCGTTGAGCCAGCTTTCGGTCACCATGATCATGCCCGCCATGCAAAAGCCGCCGAGCATGCGTAAAATCATCCACGCGATCGGCGTAACAAAGATCGGGAACAGCAAAGCTGAAACCGACATTAACGACGCGAACGCGGCAAATGACCTGATGTGACCGACCCGGGTGACCACGCGCCCGGCAAACAGACCTCCAAACAACAGGCCCATGAAGTACGCGGCGACAATAAACCCGACCAGAGTGGGAGAGAAACCCTCGACCTGGGTGCGTACCCCGAGTAGCGTCGAAAACAAACCATTGGCGAGCAACAATAGTCCGTAACTGAGCAGTAAGGAAACGACGGTGCCGAGGGTTTTGAACAAGCTAAGGTCCAATAACAGATGAAGACAGGTAATGCCGGTACTCTAAACTAATAGGGTTACGAGATCACTCTCTAGATTGGGAATAGGCGGCATTATCCAGCAACGACATGCTTTGACAATAAAACTCAGTACCATTAGTCTAGGGTCATATTAACGACAATTATAAGCAGCAATCCCCTTAACTTGCGAGTAAAATGCAATCATGTGGGTTAAGCACAGGTTAATAAAATAGTTATTAAAATAAGTATAGACACCCAACCCGAGGAGTGAAAATGAAAGACGATAAATCTAAATCCGAACTCAATTACCAGGATTTGACCCAGTCCGACAAGGACCTGGTGGCAAAACTGGTAAGAGGCGGTTTCTCCCGTCGTGAAGTTCTAAAACTGTCCATGGTCACCGGCGTCTCGCTGGTCGCCGCGGAACACCTGCTATTCGACGGTAAAGCAGCAATCGCAGCAACGCCGAAGAAAGGCGGTTCGGTGCGCATGGCGTCCAACCTGCACGGCCCTGATGATCAGCTCGATCCAATTCTGTTTACTTCGACCATCGATTACACCCGCGGTCGAGCGACTTATAACAGCCTGGTGCAGCATGCGAATGATCTGACGCCACAACCGGAACTGGCCACGTCGTTTGAACCAAATGCTAACGCGACCGAATGGACCTTCAAACTGCGTGAAGGCGTTACCTGGCACGATGGTTCCAAGTTCAGCGCCGACGATGCGGTTTACAGCATGAACCGCCACCTCGGTGAAAATACCACTTCGGTAATAAATTCAGTACTTAAATCGATTAAAGAATTTAAAAAGACCGGCCCTTATGAGATGAAGGCCATCATGAACTCGCCGAATTCTGACTTGCCGACACTGATGGGCCTGTTCCAGACCAAGATAGTAAAGGAAGGCTCCACAGGTGGCGGGATCGGTACCGGTCCTTATGTCCTGGATTCGTTCCAGCCAGGGGTAAAGTCGGTGCACTCGCGCAATAATAATTACTGGCGTGAAGGCGCCAATCTGGATGCCATTGAAATTACCGCGATTACCGATCCGGTGGCGCGCGTCAACGCGCTGATATCGGGTGATATGCAGATGGTAACGCAAATCGATCCGAATGCGTTCCGGCAGGTAGAAAGTGCCGACAACGTTACGCTATTGTCGACCCCGGCTGCATTACAGCTTGGTATTTGCTGCCTGAAAAACTCCGAACCGGGAAGCAACGACGACTTCGTCAAGGGCATGCAATACATCCAGGACCGCAAACGCATTGTGAAGCGTGTGCTGAAGGGTAAAGGTTCGCTGGGTAACGATACGCCAATTTCGTTCGCGCACGGGCCCGACTTTTGTAAGGAATTACCGCAGCGCGAATTCGATCCCGACAAAGCCAAGTTCCATTTCAAAAAGTCGGGTTATAGCTCGGCAGAACTCTTCGTCGCACCGGTCACTTCCGGCGTCGAAGACATGTGCCTTACCGCACAGGCTAACTGCGCCAAGATCGGCTTCGACCTGAAGCTGAAGAAAGTGCCTACTGACGGCTACTGGGGCGCGGTCTGGATGAAAGAACCGCTCAACGTGGTGACCTGGAATATGCGCCCAACTGCAAATTCGCAATTGGCGATTCAGTTCGGTCCGGGTGGTAACTGGAATGATACCTTCTGGAATAATGACCGCATGGGTGAGCTACTGAGACTGTCATTAGCAGAAACTGATCCGGCCAAGCGTCACGACATGTACTGTGAAATGCAAACACTGGTCCATAATGGCAGCGGTATGGTTATCCCTGCGTTTTCCAATATCAACGATGGTATTGCCAATAACATCATGGGCATGCCGACAGTACCACTGGGACAACTGGGTGGTAATGAATGGCCTGAATTCATCTGGCTGGCGTAAGTAAGAAGTTCAAGTAGTGCGAACCAGGCCTGTATAAATCCGTTTATACAGGCCTTTTTCGTTATAAGAGAATTATAAAAGGGGGAGTTGTCCAATGATGACGCGAATGGTCATGCAGCGAATCGGCATCGGTTTCGCTACTTTAATCGTGGTTTCCATTATCGTATTTATTGCCACCAGTATATTACCCGGGGACGTGGCACAAATCGTTCTCGGGCAGAGTGCGACACCGGAAACGCTGGCAGCACTACGTGCCCAACTCGGTCTTGATCAACCCGGCTATGTGCGTTATTTCTTATGGCTTGGCAACATGATGACCGGCGATTTAGGCATCTCCAAGGCCGGCGGAGCAACCATCTCAAGTTTAATTGGCGGCCGACTGGGTAACACCATGATGATGGCAGGATTCGTCGCCCTAATATCGATCCCGATTTCGATCGCACTGGGATTGTGGGCAGCGATGCACCCCGGCACCATGCTCGACCGTATCGTTACCTTTGGTACCCTGAGCCTGATCTCGGTACCCGAGTTTTTCATCGCCACGGTAGCGGTGCTTATACTGGCAGTAAACCTCCACTGGCTGCCCTCCACAGCCTATATGACCGGTGAAGAAACCTTCGTCGAGCTCATGAAGGCGCTCGCAATGCCGCTGATCACGCTCGTCATCGTGGTCTCCGCACAAATGATCCGCATGACACGCGCGGGGATTCTGAACGTCATGAGTTCCCCCTATATCGAAATGGCCATACTCAAGGGTGTACCGCGGGGTCGCATTATTCTGCGCCATGCGTTCTTCAATGCGATCGGACCGATCATAAACGTTATCGCCCTGAACCTGGCCTATCTCGTCAGTGGCGTGGTAATCGTCGAAACCATCTTCGCCTACCCGGGTCTCGCGAAATTGATGATCGATGGCGTGCAGACTCGAGACCTGCCGCTGGTGCAAGCCTGTGCGATGATTTTCTGCGGCACCTACGTAGTCCTGATTTTGATTGCGGATGTCGGCTCGATACTTTCCAACCCGCGTTTGCGCAATCCGAAGTAGTTTGAGGGGATATATTCATGACTGATCAAATAGTAAATAAAGAAGCTGAAGAAGAAGTCCTCGCTAAACTGGATGCGTTCGCCGAGCTACCCGACGCGCCGCCAAAACGAAAATTCAGGCTAACCTGGATCGGTTATGTATCCTGCGCCGTGGTCGCATTCTGGCTCATCATCTGCGTTGTCGGACCGAGCATAGCGCCCTTCCACGAGATGGATATGGACGGTGATGACAGCTTCCTGCCTGCTGGCGAGGGCGAGTATGGTTACTTTTACCTCGGCACCGATTATCTCAGCCGGGATACCCTGTCGCGCATTCTTTATGGCGCGCGCAATACCATAGGCATTTCACTGGCGGCAACGCTGCTGGCCTACCTGATGGGCATAACGCTGGGTATTCTGGCTGCCGTGAAAGGCGGCTGGATCGATATGGGAATAAGCCGAATCAACGACGCGATACTCGCGCTGCCGACGATCATGCTGGGCTTGATCGTTATCGCCGCGCTGGGCTCCTCGATACCGATACTCATCGGTACCGCGGCGGTAATCTATGCGACCAGCGTATTTCGCATTGCACGAGCGCTGGGACAGGACATCATGGTGCAGGATTACGTCGAGGCCGCGGCCACCCGCGGGGAAGGGGTCTGGTGGATAATCCGCGCCGAGGTGTTACCTAACGCGGCGATGCCGCTGGCGACCGATTTCGGCCTGCGCCTGGTGTTCGTGGTGCTGTTCATTTCGAGCCTGAGCTTTCTTGGCCTCGGCGTACAGCCACCCGCTTCCGACTGGGGCAGCATGGTACGCGAAAACCTGCAGGGTCTCACTTACGGTTCCTACGCCGCGATCTGGCCGGCGCTCGCAATCGCTTCCTTCACCATCGCAATCAACCTGATTGTCGATGACATTTCCGCCAAGTCCGGCGGCAGCCTCGCGAAGAAAATGGTGTAACACGATGGGACATAATGATATGACAAAGGAAAAACTATTCGAAGTCAAAGATCTGCGCATCAGTGCCTACAACGATGAAGGCGAAGAAGTTCCCATTGTCAAAGGCGTCAGTTTCGATATCCATAAAGGTGAAGTAGTTGCCCTGATCGGTGAATCGGGTTCCGGAAAAACCACCATATCCCTGGCAACGCTGGCTTATACCAAGCCGGGCCTGCATTTTACCGGTGGAGAGTGTCAACTCTTCGGGCAGGATGTGCTAACGATGCCACCGGTGCAGCAACGTGACCTTCGCGGCGGCAACGTGGCCTATCTTGCGCAAAGTGCCGCGGCAACTTTCAACCCGGCGATTACGATTAACGAACAGGTGACCGAGGCAGCAGTACTGCACGGCCGCTTGACCCAGGCACAGGCTAACGATCGCGCAATCGAGTTATACCATGCACTCGAATTGCCCGATGCCGACCGTATCGGCTACCGTTACCCGCACCAGGTATCGGGTGGTCAATTGCAGCGTTTGATGGCGGCCATGGCGCTCTGTGGGAAGCCTGACCTTATGGTGCTTGACGAGCCCACCACGGCACTTGATGTAACCACCCAGATCGAAGTATTGAAGGCGTTCAAGAAAGTCATTCGCGAAGAAAACTCCGCGGCAGTTTACGTGACTCACGATCTCGCGGTGGTGGCCCAGGTTGCAGACCACATCGTCGTGCTCTACAGCGGCGAAATCATGGAACAGGGTTCCGCCGATCAAATCATCAATAATCCGTCCCACGCTTATACCAAGCGCCTGATGGAAGCGGTGCGACCGATACCCGAAGCCGGTCAGGGGGTCGAGCTGACCCACGAACATCATCGCGATATCGATAATATCGAGGTCCAGGATATGACGGCAGGCTACGGCGGTATCGTCGACGGGGAGCCCGTGATACCAATCCTCAAGGATATCAATGTCAGTGTCAGGAATGGCCATGTCGTCGGGGTCATCGGTGAATCGGGTTGCGGCAAGTCGACGCTGGCCCGCGTCATGGCGGGTATGTTGCCACCGGCCCGCGGCGACATCATTCTCGACGGAAAAAAACTTGAAGGTGATTTGCACGATCGCAAGTTATCTGAATTGCAGAAAGTTCAATTCGTGTTCCAGATGGCCGATACCGCGCTCAATCCAAAACAGCTGATCGGTAATATCATCGGCCGACCACTCGAGTTCTACCACGGGCTTACGGGGAAGGAGAAACATGCCAAGGTGGCCGAAATTCTGGATCTGGTCGAATTACCGGCTGCCTTTGCGAACCGCTATCCGTCTGAACTTTCCGGCGGTCAGAAACAGCGTATCAACCTGGCGCGGTCACTGGCGGCAAACCCCGAGGTCATGCTCTGTGACGAGGTCACCTCGGCGCTCGACAGCATCGTCGGCGCCAACGTCATCAAGTTATTGACCGCGCTGCGTGACAAGACCGGGGTCTCCTTCGTTTTTATCAGTCACGACCTGTCGACGGTTGCCTCTTTCGCCGATGAAATCGTCGTGCTTTACGCGGGGCGCGTGGTCGAACAGGGTCCCACCGACGAAGTGCTCGAACCACCCTTCCATCCCTACACCCGCCTGTTGATCAGTTCGGTGCCCGAGATGCGTATCGGCTGGCTCGAAGACACGATGAAGAAGCGGGAAATGGCAGTGGGTATCGCTCGCGGCGTCGAAATTACCCCCAGGGGTTGCCCTTTCTACAATCGCTGTCCTATGGCCATTGACGGCACCTGTGAAACAAAGGCACCGCCGGAACTGACACTTGAAAACGGCCACCGAATTTCCTGCCACTTGACCCTCGAGCAGTTACAGGAAGCCGAAGCCGAAGCACAAAAGATACTGCTCGGTTACGAAAAGCTGGGCCAGGATGACCCGCAGGTCCACGTCCCATAACCAACTTAGGATAAATGAAAGATATGAGCGACTATCCAAAACTGACCGAAATGGGCGTACAGCACCCCCTGGAAATCGAGAAATTTGCGGTATACACGGTGGGGCGCACCGACATCCTGCGTATTATTTACGATCGCAAAAAAGGCTCGCTGCTGCCGGTTAGCCGGCGCTACAAGTTCGCACAGATAAAGAAATCGGTACTGGTCGATAGCGGTACCCGGCAAACCGAAACAATGTACGAGAGCGCGCCGGCATTCAGGGAAGCCCTGCACGAACTCGAACAACTCAAAGCGGCCCGAGACAAGGGGCAGGACCTGGCCGCGATGATCAAGGAGGAAATCAAGCACCTGGAAGAAGATATCGCGTTGCGGTCACAGTACATACAAACGCTTCTCGACAAGCTCTAGTTTAGATACCTCGGATTCCCGGCGCCTCCGCGTGAGGCGCTGGTATTTTTATCGATCATCCTCTAAATCGAACTCTGTTTCTTCGCGCGTATACTGCTGAATCGAATCGATCGCCGAACCCGATGGATGCACCGCTGTCGCGGTACTCGGTCCCTGTTTGTCAAGCGGTATCGGGGCACTCCTGATCATCCTGTAAATCGCGAACAGTCCCATTAATCCATGCACCACGGCGATCGACCAGAATAGTGCCTGATCACCGAAACGGTCCATTATCATCGCAAACAGGACCGGGCCGGTAATTGCGCCCAGGCCGCCAACCAGGACCAGTGCCCCACTCGCCGCTATCATTTGATTCGGATTGAGATGGTCATTGGTATAGGCAATGCAGACTGAATAGAGCGGAAATGCGAGTCCACCAAATAAAGCGATCGCAAAAAATAACGCACTGGTCGACTGTCGCGCCGCCGGGATGCAGAGCAAGGCCGCGATCGCCGTTAGTATGGTGACCGCGGTCAGAATCTTGCGTCGATCAAAACGGTCCGACAATACCCCGATAGGACCTTGCAATAATACTGTGCCCAATACGGCCGCCGCCATAAAATAGGATATATCCTTGATATCGAGACCCAGACGTTGTGCATAAACCGGCCCCAGGGCAAAAAAGGTCGCCGTTACCAAACCGACCGCAAACATGCTGACGATGCCAAGTGGCGTTAACCGGTACAATTGTAAAAGACTGATGCGCACCGAATCCTGAAACGTGGGTGGAGATCCGGCGGACAGCAGCAGGGGCACCACGGCGATAGATATCAATACCGAGGTCAGGATGAACAAGGGATACCCGACCGGATCGGCAAGGTTAAGCAAAAGCTGGCCGCTGCCAACACCGACGTAGGTAACAACCATGTAAAGCGAGAGCAGTTTGCCGCGGGTCTCATTACTCGCGCGATCATTGAGCCAGCTTTCCGCAACTATATACAGACCGGCGAAACAAAACCCACTGAGCAGACGCATCGCGATCCACACCGGCACCGTGACGAATATCGCGTGTAGCAGAATCGCTGCCGAAGAAAGTGCGGCGAAGGCAGCAAACACCCTGATATGCCCTACTTTGATGGTCAATCGTGGCGTCAGGATCGAACCGAGCAGAAAACCCAGGTAGAAAGTTGACATGATCAAACCGGTCAGGGTTGTCGAGAAACCTTCGAGATCGGCGCGCACCGCAAGTAGCGTTCCCTGCAACCCGTCACCCAGCATGAGAATGCCAAATCCCAGTAGTAAGGCCCAGGAAGATACCAGTGCAGCGCGAAATGTAGCGGGTCGACGAACCAAGTGAAGGCTCCAGTAAAAGGTTATTGCCTGGTGAACGATATTCCATGGCTTTGCAGGAACCGGTAACAGTCGGTTTTCGCCGCGGCCAGCGAGAATCCTGCAGAGTGTAAACAGTACTCGAGCCATAGACCATCGATTAACGCGATCAATTGGCGCGCGACACTGTCGGCCTCAAGATTCACCCCTTGCAAGCGGGCGATACTGACCAGGGCGTTTTCAATTCTCGCTTTGTACTTGTTATAGCGACTTTGATGCAGAGAATTCAGTGCCTGGTTGGTGGCAACCTCACCCCAGATGGAAAGCCACGCACGCAAGCCGGAACGGTCAAAAGCAAGTTCATCAAAACTGGTGTCGATAATCCAGGCCAACATTTGTCCGGGATCAGTAGCTGGAAATTCTGCCACCAGGTGATTTGTCATATCGGCGTAAATACAGACCAACAGTTCTTCCTTGGATTTGAAATGATGATTTATCAGTCCGCGTGATACGCCCGCCTGTTTGCAAATCTGGTCAATGGTAAATGCGGACATACCGCCCTTACCCAGGCAGACAATCCCTGCCTGGATCAGTTCCTGCCTGCGTTGTTGCGCTGATTTTCGTTGATAGGCGATTGGTTTTGCTGATTTTTTTATCATTCTCAACCTGGTGAAAATAGATTTTGATTGCAGCAGAATAACTCTTGTTGTACGATCGTTCAACTAAATCAAACGTAGCGCGGGAAATAAAAATGCCTAGAAATCCTCGATACGACATCTTGTTCGAACCGGTCCAGATCGGACCCGTCACCGCAGCTAACCGGTTTTATCAAACCCCGCATGCCACCGGCATGGGGAACATGAGACCTAACAGTTCCGCGGCGCTGCGCGCGACCAAAGCTGAAGGTGGCTGGGGCGTGGTCTGTACCGAGTACTGTTCGATTCACCCCAGTTCGGATGAAACGCCTTTCGCCTATCTCAGCATCTGGGATGACGCCGACACCGAGCAACTCGCGGTTACCAGCGCTGCAATTCACAGTCATGGTTCACTGGCCGGGATCGAACTCTGGCATGGCGGTTATCACTCGAACAACCGCGGCACCCGAGAAACCGCGCTCGCACCCACGGCCGGGTCGGCCATCCACATCGGCCCGGCGCAGGTCAGGGGCATGGATCTCAAGGATATCAGCATGTTTCGCAGCTGGCATCGCGCTGCCGCAGTTCGTGCCCAGCAGGCTGGCTTCGATATTATCTATGTATATGCCGGGCATGATTACCTGCCCTTCCAGTTCCTGTCACCGTTATCCAATCAGCGTCAGGATCAGTACGGAGGCAGCCTCGAGAACAGGGCAAGACTATTGCGTGAACTGATCGAAGACACACGCGAGGCAGTGGGTGACCGCTGCGCGGTGGCGGTACGTCTGGCGATTGACGAATTGCATGGCGAGGATGGGATTAGCAGTTGCGGGGACGGCCGCCGGATAATCGAATACCTCGGAGAATTACCCGACCTGTGGGATATAGCGCTCGGCGGCAGCCTTGGTAACGATTCCTGTAGTTCGCGTTTTTCGGCGGAAGGCTACCAGGAGCAGTATGCCGGCATCGTAAAAACTTTAACTTCGAAACCGGTGGTCAACGTAGGTCGTTTTACGTCACCGGATACCATGGTCGGACAGATAAAACGTGGCGTACAGGATTTTATCGGCGCCGCGCGACCGTCGATAGCCGATCCATTTCTGCCGCATAAAATCGATCAGGGCCGCGAAGATCAGATCCGTGAATGCATTGGCTGCAATATATGCCGTTCGGCGAACAATGAAGCAGCGCCGCTACGCTGCACTCAGAATCCGACCATGGGTGAAGAATGGCGCCGTGGCTGGCACCCGGAGTTCATTCCCCCGGCAAAAGCGGCCGCCTCGATGCTGGTGATTGGCGGTGGTCCGGCCGGCCTGGAAGCTGCGCTGACCCTGGGTCGACGAGGGCATCGGGTAGTACTCGCAGAGGCCACTGCGGAACTCGGTGGGCGGGTTATCAATGAAGCAAGCCTGCCCGGTCTGCAGAACTGGATACGGGTGCGCGACCATCGCAGCTACATGCTTGGGCAGATGGAAAATGTAGATGTTTACCTCGAAAGCAGATTAACAGCGCCGGATGTCAGCGAATTTGAAGCTGACGCGATCGTGGTAGCTACCGGTAGTCAATGGCGACGGGACGGTCTCGGCGCCACCGTGCGCGCTCCTGTATCGATTGAAGATCACAGCGGAATCTTTACCCCGGATGACATTTTTGCCGGCGCTGAAATCGAAGGTGAAATTCTGCTTTACGACGACGAACACTACATGATGGCGGGTGCGCTGGCAGAGAAATTCTTACTCGCCGGCCACCGTGTAAAATATCTGACACCGGCTGCCACAATTTCCAGCTGGACCGCGATGACCGATGAACAGGAATTTATCCAGGCCAGGTTAATATCGATGGGGATCGAAGTCGGCTTTACGCAAAAAATAGAGCGTATTGCCGATGGCATTTTGAACACCAGCTGTATCTATAGCGGCAAATCGTTCACGCATGAGTTTAGCAATCTGATTCTGGTCACCGGGCGCAAACCTGATGCCGAATTGTTTAACGAGTTGGCGATAAGCGCAGTTAGAGTCGGTGATTGTCTGGTTCCCTCGAGCATTGCCGACGCGGTTTATGCAGGACATAAGTTTGCGCGCGAGTATGGTGAAGATCCGGCGCAACTGGTAGTGAAACGTGAACGCGCAATGATGCAAGCCACCATGACCCAAAGCACTTAAAGGATAATGCCATGACCACAAGAAGCCGCCGGCGCAGTACACGTACTCCTCGCGTTTCGGGTTTGATTCCGCAACTGCCGTGGAAAACCTTGCAGTATCAACACGCCCCTCACGAACTGTTAAGCGCCGATGCGATCGAGACGATTCACCAGGCTGGTTTATCCATACTGCAGGAATCCGGTATGGCGATTCTTTCTGAAAACGCACGCCAGCGTTTCAGTGCGGCAGGTTTTGCAGTTAATCACGAATCAAACCTGGTCCGCTTCGATTCCGAGTTGGTCGAGGCCCTGGTCGCGAAAGCACCTGCGTCTTTCACTCTGCGCGCGCGCAATCCCGAGAAAAATGTAAAGCTCGGCGCTGGTCATGCCGTATTCGCCTCGGTAGGTGGGCCAGCCTATGTCATGGATAACGATCGGGGACGACGCAATGGCAGCTATGCGGAGATGTGCGATTTCCTGCGCCTGGTGCAAAGCCTCGACATCCTGCATCAGGAAGGTGGTGGCGGCTTCGAAGCCATGGATCTGCCGGCCGCCAGCCGACACCTGGACCTGTTTTACGCGCAATGTACCCTGCTCGATAAAAACTGGCTGCCCTGGACCATGGGGCGCACGCAAACCCTCGACGCGATCGAAATGGTTGCCATCAGCCTCGGTCTTGAGCCTGCCGAATTAGTCGACTCACCGGCTTTATGTGGCATCATCAATACCAATACGCCACTACAGCTCGATATTCCGATGGCCGAGGGCTTGATCACCATGGCCGAATTCGGGCAGGCCGTTGCGATTACACCCTTTACCCTGGCCGGCGCGATGGCGCCGGTAAGCCTGGCCGGAGCCCTGGCCCTGCAGCATGCAGAAGCCATGGCCGGCATCGCCCTCACGCAGATCGTTCGACCCGGCAGCCCGGTTCTATATGGCGGATTCACATCAAACGTCGATATGAAAACCGGATCACCGGCTTTCGGTACGCCCGAATACCTGCAAGCCGCCCAGGCTTCCGGTCAACTGGCGCGACGCCTCGGGGTGCCCTTTCGCTCAAGTAATGTCAACGCCGCCAACAGCCCGGATGCGCAATCCGCCTATGAAAGTTGCTTGTCCTTATGGGGCGCGATTAGCGGCCAGGCCAATTTGATCAAGCATGCCGCCGGCTGGTTGCACGGCGGTTTGACCGCATCACTGGAGAAATTGATTATCGATGCTGAAATCTTGCAGATGGTGGCTGCCAGTCTCGAACCATTCGAAGTCAGCAAGGAAACCATCGCCCTGGAAGCGATCGCTGAAGTCGGTCCCGGTGGACACTTCTTCGGCAGCCCACATACGATGGAAAGATACGAAAACGCTTTCTACACGCCAATACTTTCCAACTGGGACAACCACGAGACCTGGCTGGAAGCGGGTTCGATCGATGCCGGGCAACGCGCCAACCAGATCTGGAAGCAGTTGCTGCAAGAGTACCAGAAGCCGGCTATCGATCCTGCCATAGACGAAGCCCTGATAGATTATATGGAGCGGCGTAAACGTGAAATCAGCTGATGTTTAGCGGCTCCCAATCGGGGCGATACTCGGCCATTTCGTTGATATTGTCGGTCGATTCGTGTTACAACAGCCGCACGATGAGGTTACATAACAAGCTTGATTAAAAAGCACGTAACAGAAATCATCCCGACAATAAATAACATATATCGATAAGCACAACCAAACCTGAGGTATTAAGACAAATGGTGGACATCAAAGATCTCGAAAAAGCGGCGAAAGAAGGCAAACTCGATCGACGTGAATTTATCAAGCGCGCCGGCGCGCTCGGCCTGGCTGCTCCGTTTGCAGCCAGCCTGTTGACACAATCCGTGCACGCCGCCATGCCCAAGCGCGGCGGTAGTTTCGTGATGGGTAGCGCACATGGCTCGACGACCGATTCACTCGACCCCGGTAGCCATGAAAACGGATTTATGACGAATACCGTATTCGCATACGCCAACCACCTGTTCGAAACCGACAACACCGGGAAACTGGTGCCCGAGCTGGCAGAAACCTTTGAAGCCAACAAAGATGCCACCAAATGGGTCATCAAGCTGCGCAAGGGCGTCGAATTCCATAACGGTAAATCGATGACTGCCGACGACGTTATTTCGTCGCTCAATCACCACCGTGGCGAAGATTCGAAGTCGGCGGGCAAGTCACTACTCGACCCGATAACCGATATGAAGAAGACCGGTACCCACGAAGTAACCTTCACGCTTAGTGCCGGTAACGCTGACTTCCCGGTCATCCTGAGCGACTACCACTTTGCGATCTTGCCCGATTTCGAAGGCAAGGCGGACTGGCAGGCCGGCTTCGGTACCGGTGGCTATATCATCGATCGTTTCGAGCCGGGTGTGCGCGCCACTTTCAAGCACAACCCGAATTACTTCAAGTCGGGCCGGGCGCATTTTGACGAAGTCGAAATCATTGCGCTGGTCGACACTACCGCACGCCAGAACGCGGTCATGAACCAGGAAGTGCATGCAATCAACCGCGTCGACCCGAAAACGGTCCACCTGCTCGGCCGCAACCCGAGCCTCAGTATTCTCGAGGTCACCGGCACCTTGCATTACACCTTCCCGATGCGAGTCACCATGGCGCCGTTCGACAACTATGACCTGCGCATGGCGGTTAAGCTGTCGGTGGATCGCGAAGCACTATTGAACAAGATTCTGCTGGGTCATGGCGCGATCGGCAACGATCATCCGATATCGCTTTCAAACCCCTATCACAACGATGTCATGCCACAGCGCACATACGATCCCGACAAGGCGAAGCATCACCTCAAGAAGGCCGGTATGGAAGGCGTTACGCTCGATCTCGGTACTTCCGAAGCCGCCTTCTCGGGCGCCGTCGATGCCGCGCTGCTGATCAAGGATTCAGCCAGCAAGGCGGGCCTCAACATCAACGTCGTGCGCGAGCCCAAGGACGGTTACTGGTCGAACGTGTGGAACAAGAAAGCCTGGTGTGCCTGCTACTGGGGTGGCCGTCCGACCGAGGACTGGATGTTTACTGCGGCTTACGTGGCCGACGGTAACTGGAACGACACCGACTGGAGAACCGGGCCGGCCGCGGATAAATTCAACAAGCTGGTGGTTGCGGCCCGCTCTGAGCTGGATACCAATAAGCGTCGCGAAATGTACTATGAGTGCCAGAGCCTGGTCAACGATGACGGTGGCGCCCTGATCCCGATGTTCGCCAACCATATTCACGCGGTCAGCAAGAAAATAGCCCACGATGAACAGGTCGCCGGCAACTGGGAATACGACGGTTCCAAGGCTATCGAACGCTGGTGGTTCGCATAAAGCAATAAGAAAGGGGTAATGGGCCACCAGGCCCATTACCCTTCATAACTCGCTTACAGGCTGCTCGTTAATCGATACGGCAACCTGATAAACGTTAACTCGGGGGAGGCACTGTGCATCCAGTAATACGCACAATACTGCAACGGCTCGGTCTGGGTCTGATCACGCTGTTCGTGGTTTCGTTAATCTTGTTCAGCTCGATCGAATTCCTGCCGGGTGACTTTGGCGAAGCGGTGCTCGGACAGGCAGCCCTGCCGGAAACCGTCGCTGCATTTCGCAAGGAACTCGGTCTCGATCTGCCGATCCACGAACGTTATTTCGACTGGCTGGGCGGCATCCTGACCGGCGATATGGGCAACTCCTTCTCGGGTCGCGGTTCGTCGGGAGGTTCTGACCGCTCGCGACCGGTGATCGAATTACTGGCACCAAGGCTCGCCAACACGCTGTTCCTGGCATCGATGGCGGCTATCATCTCGGTACCTCTGGCGCTATTTCTCGGCATTACCGCGGCGCTTTACCGAAATTCCTTTTATGACCGCGCTGTTAATGCACTGACCTTGACCACGATTTCGTTTCCCGAATTTTTCGTTGCCTATCTGTTGATTCTGGGTCTGTCTTCGTTTACCAAGATATTCCCGTCGCTCGCCAATATCAGTCCGGATGCGGACTTTTGGGAGCGGGTCTATTTGACCGCCCTGCCCGCGTTGACGCTGACACTGGTTATCGTCGCGCACATGATGCGCATGACGCGAGCGGCGATCATTAACCTGATGGCGAGCCCCTATATCGAAATGGCCGAGCTCAAAGGCGCCTCCAAATCCGAAATCATTCTGCGTCATGCCTTACCCAACGCCTGGGCGCCGATTGTTACGGTAATCGCCTTCAACCTGGCATACCTGGTGGTTGGCGTGGTCGTCGTCGAGGTGGTATTTGTATACCCCGGAGTTGGCCAGCTCATGGTCGACGCGGTTACTACCCGGGACGTACCTGTGGTACAGGGCTGCGCGATGATCTTTGCAGCAACCTATATACTGCTCAACCTGTTCGCCGACATAATCTCGATAATCACTAATCCACGGCTGTTGCATCCACGATGAATAAAGACGACGACATCACTCCCAGCAACTCCGCCGAGCTTGCGGACCAGGGCTTCTCTGAAGCGGATCTGGCTGATCAGGGGTATTCCGCTGCCGGTGAAGTCGGCCTGATCAAGGCCCGACGCTCGACACTGGAAAACGTCTGGCGGGGTTTAAAAACCGCGCCCCCTACGGCCATATTCGGCCTCACAGTAATCACGGCTTACATATTTTTTGCACTATTCGCGCCGCTGCTGGCACCATTTGGCGAGGCGGAGATTTTTCCGATGTCTTATGCCCCCTGGAGCGATGAATTCATGTTCGGCACCGATCAACTGGGGCGCGACGTACTATCGCGGCTTATATACGGGGCGCGCAATACGGTCGGAATCGCATTCGTGACGACACTGTTCGCCTTCGTCATTGGTGGCGGCCTCGGGATTACCGCGGCGATCAATAACAACAGCTGGCTAGACAACCTGCTGAGTCGTTCGGTTGATGTCCTGATGGCCATTCCCAGCCTGATCTTCGCGTTGATTCTACTGTCGATGTTCGGTGCGAACACCCTCAACCTGATCATTATCATCGCGGTACTCGACTCTACCCGCGTTTTCCGTATCGCACGGGCCGTGTCACTAAACGTCGTCGTAATGGATTACGTCGAAGCCGCCAAACTTCGTGGTGAGAAATTGTTCTGGATCCTGTACCGGGAAATTCTACCCAACATCATGCCACCGCTGGTAGCCGAATTCGGCCTGCGCTTCTGTTTTGTGTTCCTGACCATCGCGGCACTGTCCTTCCTCGGTGTCGGTATCCAGCCACCGACCGCCGACTGGGGTTCGATGGTGCGCGAAACCGCGGGACTGATCCAGTTTGCCGAATATGATTTTACCGCGGCGATGACGCCAATGCTGCCGGCAGCAGCCATCGCATTGCTGACCGTGGCAGTTAATTTCGTGGTCGACTGGTTCCTGCATAAATCCAGCGGGTTGAAGGATTAATAGTTATGAGTAACGAAAGAAGCGGACAAAAAGGCGACATCCTGCTCGATATGCGGGACATTGTAATCGACGGTTACAGCGATGATCGCTGGCACGAAATCGTCAAAGGCGTCGACGTAACCCTCAAGCGTGGCGAAATCATGGGATTGATCGGCGAATCCGGTGCCGGTAAATCGACTCTCGGCCTGGCGGCAATGGGATTCGCCCGCCCCGGATGTCGCCTGACCAGCGGCACGATCATGTTCGATGGTGTCGACTTGATGAAAACCTCGGAGGAAGACAAACGTGCTCTGCGGGGTTCCCGCATCGCGTATGTTGCACAATCGGCCGCCGCTTCATTTAACCCGGCACATACGCTGCTCGCACAAACCGTGGAAGCCACCGTGCGCCGGTCGATTAAGTCGGAAGATGAAGCCAGGGCCGATGCCCGCAAGCTCTACCGGGACCTGCAGTTACCCAATCCCGATTTGATCGGGGATCGTTACCCGCACCAGGTATCCGGTGGCCAGTTACAACGGGTCATGACCGCGATGGCGATGTCACCGCGCCCCGATCTTATTATATTTGATGAGCCAACTACCGCGCTCGACGTGACCACCCAGGTCGAGGTGCTGGCCTCGATGCGCAAAATTGTCGAACAATTCAATACCGCCGCGATTTACATTACCCATGACCTTGCGGTAGTTGCACAGATGGCTGACGTCATCAAGGTACTGCGTTACGGTGAAACCATCGAAGATGCCGATACGCGAAGCATGCTGTCACATCCGGAAAAAGAATACACAAAATCATTATGGTCGGTACGTTCGATCGAAAAAGCGGAAGAAGTATCGAGTGACGTTGTACTCAGGGTAGATCACGTCGATGCCAGCTACACCGGCAGTGCCAAGGTGCTCGATGATGTCAGCATCGAGGTTCCGCGTGGGCACACGGTGGCAATCGTCGGTGAATCAGGCTCCGGGAAGTCTACTACCGCCCGCGCCATAACCGGTTTACTGCCGCCTTCCAAGGGTCGAATCCTGTTCAACGGCGAACCTTTGCCGGCAATGCTTAAAGATCGCAGTGTCGATCAGTTGCAAAAAATCCAGATGATTTACCAGATGGCCGATACCGCGATGAATCCGCGCCATACGGTACGTGACATCATCGGCAGACCACTCGAATTCTACCTCGGCTTAAGGGGAGCCGAACGTGACCGGCGCCTGATGGAACTGGTAGAGATGATCGAACTCAACGAATCGTTTATCGATCGCCTGCCGGCGGAGCTCTCCGGAGGCCAGAAACAACGCATTTGCATCGCGCGTGCGCTGGCTGCCGGCCCCGAATTGATTATCTGTGACGAGGTTACCTCGGCGCTCGATCAAATCGTGCAAAAAGGCATTCTGGAGCTACTGTTGCGGCTGCAAAAAGAACTCGGCCTGACCTATATTTTCATCACCCACGATATCGCCACCGTGAAAGCAATTTCAGATCAAATCGTGGTGATGCTGGAAGGTCGCGTCGTCGAACAGGGCATGAAAAGCGAAATCCTCGAACCACCCTACCCGGATTATACCAAGCTGCTACTGTCGTCGGTGCCGGAAATGGATCCGGACTGGCTGACAGGCTTGCTAAGAGAGCGTGCCGCTGAAGGGGCGGCCGGAGTCTAACACCCGAATCCGTGTTTTCGTTTCATTATCTTAACGATGCCCCGATCATCAGTGTCGAGGACCACCCCGGGCTTGACGGCAACGTCAACGGACCATCGCTAATCAGGGCCCCTGAATGGCTGGATAACCCGCCCGGCAAGTACCTGCTTTATTTCGCGCATCACGAGGGTCGCTCAATCCGACTCGCGGCCAGTAACCACCTCACCGGACCCTGGCAAACCATCACCCCGGGGGCGCTTGAACTGGAACATAGCATGTTTGCCAGCAGCCCCCCTGGCGAGTCTCAACTGCATGCGGAAGCGCTTGCTTTTATCAAGGCTGGCGCCGATGGCAATTATCCTCACATCGCCTCACCCGATGTGTGGGTTGACCACGAAACCCAGCAAATTCGGCTCTATTATCATGGCCGGCTTGAAGATGGCCGGCAACGAACCCGGGTTGCCCTGTCACGGGATGCGCTCAACTTTACCGCGCGAATGGAAATAATCGGATCACCCTATCTTAGAATCTTCAGACACGATGACTGGTTCTACGCGATCGCAATGCCGGGACAGCTTTATCGCTCTCGCGACGGCCTGGGTAACTTCGAAACCGGTCCCCGACTGACTGCTGAACCTATCCGCCACCACGCATTGCTGCAGTATGGCGGTCAGTGGTACGTGCTATGGACGCGGGTTGGCGATACTCCCGAACGCATATTGCTGTCCACGCTGAATACGGCAGCCGACTGGCAGCAGTGGAGATTTGTTGAAACCTTTGAAATCCATCGCGCGCAGAAACCCTGGGAAGGTGCCGACATGATGCCGCGAGCATCACAGTATGGCGGCAGCATGCAACGGGTTAATCAATTACGTGATCCGGCGATCTTCGAGGAGGCAGGAAAAATCTACCTGCTCTATGCCATCGCCGGCGAACAGGGCATCGCGATCGGCGAGCTCAAAAAGTCATAGTCTCAATCGATCGGCGTGTGATTGAAACTCGGCATCGCCAGAATCGCTTCCATCCCGCCCAGGTTATCGATCATTCTGGCCTGGTCGGAAAATGCCTGGCGATTGACTGCTTCGGGGTCGGTGATTTCAAAAAGCTGCTCGCGTAATCCGGCCAGGATATCGGCATGCGCCGGATCATCGGCAAGATTGAACACTTCGCGTGGATCGTTTCCGATATCAAACAGCAATGGCGGGTGGCCTTCCGCGAAATACACGTACTTCCAGCGGCCCTTGCGCAGCATGAAGATTCCACAGGGGCTGCCACCATCGTGATATTCGCTCAAGATCGGGCGTTCAGGATCAGGACTATCAATAAACGCCTGCAAAGGTCGACTCCGCCAGCTGTTTCCAACTTTTATCACCTCCCCGTGGACCGCATGTTCGATCGTCGCAGCCATATCGGTTAGTGAAACCGGTGTAACGTTAATCGAAGGCTCAATTCCAGGACCGCTAAATGTCATCGGAACACCGACTGAATCTTCATACATGTAACATTTTCCCCAGATACCATGATTGCCGATCATATCGCCATGATCGCTGGTATATATTATCCGGGTATTGTCAGCCTGACCCGAGCGGTTAAGTGCATCCAGAACCTGCGCGACGTTGTCATCGAGAAAGCTGCATAGTCCGTAATAGTTTTTAAGTCCTTCGATTTCACTGTGACGATCAAAGTAGTCAGCGTAGTTCCAGAAGTGACGCATTTCATCGATCACTGGATGTTTTAATCTTTCCGCCGCATCACGATCATAAGGATCTGGTAATTCCACGTCCTGGTATAAATCATAGAATTGCTGCGGCGCCGACAATGGGAAATGCGGGCAGATAAACGATACAAATAATACCCAGGGGTTCGAACCATTGTGCTCGCGCTGTTGCAGCCAGTTCACTGCCGCCACGGTAATATCGCGATCGTACTGCGTATAACTGGTTTCACCCGGCCCGAGAATTGCGGCCATCTCGGCCGCGTCGGGGAAACTCCCCATCGGTTTACGTTGTAACCCCTGTGGCCAGCCCCTGCCGTTGTTGGCCAGGTACATCGGCAGTATCTGTTCAGTGAAACCAATATCGTCGTCGGCCGACCGGTAATGTAATTTACCGATCGAAACCACGTCGTGTCCTCTATCCCTTAAGCGATGCATCCAGCTTTGCTGCTGCCCATAGTATGGTTCTGCCGACGACCAGCAGCCATGCTCGAACACCTGGGTTCCGGTGGCGAAACTGGCGCGCGCCGAAATACAGATCGGCGAAGGTGTATAGGCGTTATCGAAGCGCACGCCGTTGGCGGCGAGTTTATCCAGCGTCGGGGTATGCACCAACGAATTACCATAGGCGCCCATGACCGCACGGCTGTGCTCGTCGGACATCAGCACGATGACATTGTTTCCACTCATAGCTGGCATTAACAGTGGTCGACAACGCTATGCTATCGCATCGTTCCCGATAATCAATCAACATTAAGATTGCGACATGTGCGCACTGCTGTACGGAACAAACACCTGATCGCAGATTCACTGGCGTGTTAAGGCAACCTTGGGGGTAAGTCCGTAAAAGTGTAACGAGGCATGGAAGCCGAGTTCCAAGCGATTCCATGGATGGACCAAACGGCGTTTTTTGCCGTTTGGGAGCGCCTTTTGCAGACTTACCCCCAAGGTTGCCGCCTACTGTCAGGAGGAAACCGGCGAAACCCCTCGCGCCGTAAAGGCCGGGTGCTGATTTTTAAGTCTTATCTCCAGGCAGGGGCATATTATTCCGGACAGTAGTGGACTTGTGCGTGAATGACACAGGTATAAAAAAAGGCTCCCGAGGGAGCCTTTTAAGTCAAGCTATATCAGCTTAAGGCAACCATTTCTTCCAGGTGTCCTGGTTGGCTTCCATCCACTCCTCGACCACTTCTTCGACATCACGTTTCTTGACGTCGATTTCGTAAATCATGCCCGCCTGCTGCGCGTTGGTCAGCCGATGTTTTCTGATTACCTCGACGGCCTCGGGATGTTCCTTCATGAGCTCGGGATTGGCGTACTTGAAAGTGACATCATCCGGCCAGGCAGCCTCGGGCGGCAACTTGACTTCAACCAGATCAAGCGCGTGGTGTATCCAGTGTGGCGCCCAGGCATAGGCAATAAAGGGCTCGCCGCGTTTGTACTTGGCCTGAATTTCAGCCCAGTGTGCCGTTTCAGAACCGAGCGCCTGTGCGTAAAAATCCACACCCAGCGAATCCATTCGTTGCTGATCTTCACAGGCCCAGGCGGCAATTGGACAACCGATCAGGTTACCCCTGTCGCCGGATTCGAGGCTCTTGAACATGTGTTTGTACTTGTTCAGGTCCGCAAATGTCTTTAAATCCGGAGTCGATGCGGGAATTCCACGGCTACTATCGCCTTCAACCATGTAACGCGGTATCCAGTAAGCGGTTTCTCCGATGATGCCGCTATCTGCAATGAAAGTTACCGACCCGTCACCGCCGTATTCCTTGAGGTACTTTTCTTTTGTGGGATTGTAGGAAGGCCAGGTTTCACAGTTGTAAAACAGGTCTCCGGCGACAATCCCTTCCCAGACGCCGGGGCCGCCAGGTATGGATACGGTTTTTATTTTGTAGTCGAGCTCATTTTCCAGCACGTACTGAATGGTGCGACAGGTAACCACGCCGCCAGTCCAGTCCGGGTCGGGCACGGTCAAACGTTTGGCCGCCTGCGCAGTGGTTGCAGCACCAAGACTCAGCGTAAGAACTACACTGGCAAGCGCCGCTTTAATTTTAAATGACATGTTAATCTCTCCTCTTCGGATATCCTGAATTATTATATCCGCCGAAAGGCGGCGGAATGAGCCGATAATACTTGTGTTGCAGGTCCTTGTCGAGCCTGCACCCGGCCTGTAAATTCAGGTCAGACCCAGGGCTTCACGCTGGGTTTTGGTCCAGGCCTGCGACATTCGATCGAGGATAATCGCAAGCAGTACGACGCCAATACCAGCCTGCAGCGAAAGACCAATGCTCGCCATGTTCATACCGTCGAACACTTCCAGACCAAGCCCCTTGCCACCAATCAACGGAGTAACGACTTCCATCGCTAGCGCCATCATGATGCCCTGGTTGATACCGAGCATTACCGCCGGAATCGCCATCGGAATCTTGACTTTCATCAAAGTCTGCGTCATCGATGCACCAAACGAATTCGAAACCTCGTCGATCTGCTCGGGCAACTCGCGAATGCCCAGCGTGGTACAGCGTACAATAGGTGGAAGCGCATAGATCACGGTAGCGATCACCGCCGAGACCTGCCCACCCTGAAAAAACATCACAACCGGCACCAGGTAAACGAACACCGGCATCGTTTGCATCGTATCGAGTATCGGCTTGACGATAGTATCGGTGGTTTTACTGTAGGCCGATATAATACCCAGCGGCACTCCGAACAAAACACAAATCAGGACCGAGACCAGTACCGTTGACAGCGTAATCATGGCGAACAACCACAGGTCGGTGGCGCCGATAAACAACAATCCCAACAAAGTAACAATAGCCAGCCCGCGCCCGCTGAACAGGTAGGCGCCCGCGACGAATACCAGACTTGTGTACCACCAGGGCAAACCCTTCAGAAAACTGTTCAACGGGTTGATCAATCCATACCACAAGCTTTCCTTGATTCCCTGCGTAATGCCGTAAAACAGGTCGTTGGTAATCAATTCATCCATGTACTGGTTTACCGGCGTACGGAAGCGGTACTCCCAATCGCGCGGAAACTTGCCATACAGGTCGGTATAGGCTTCGAGCAGCATCAAAACCGCGATCAGGACCAGGCTCGCAACCAGGAAGCTACGCGCCATCATGAATTCACGCAGCTTGCCGGCGAAATCCGAATCGATGACTGCAACCAGTTTGCACACCACAGAAGTGACAAGCGAGGTGACGAAATTTCCGCCCGCGGCAATTTTTCGCCAGATCCAGTCGATACCGTACTCGATGTAAAGAATCGGTTTGACGTTTTCGAGACCCTGTGGAAACAGCCGAAAGACATGGTCATGCCCGCTCTGGCTAACCTGTTCGGTATGCCCCATCGCATAGGTGACGCGATCGAGAATGATCGCCATCAAGACAATAGCCAGCCCGCCTTCGAGCGCCTTGCCGACATTAAGCCGCTGTAATCCCTGGAACACGATATCGCCGAGTCCCGGCGAGCCGATGAAAGTAGCGAGCACGACCAACGCCAGCGCCATCATGACGGTCTGGTTGACGCCCAGTTTGATCGATGGCATCGCCAGTGGAATCTTGACCTTGAGCAGCGATTGCGCGCGCGTCGCACCAAAGGATGTCGCCGCCTCGTCGATCCCCGCCGGGACCTGCCGGATACCGAGGTTGGTCAGGCGCACCACCGGCGGCAAGGCGTAAATGACCGTGGCCAGAATCGCGCCGGGCGCGCCGATGCCGAACAGGTAAAATGCCGGGATCAGGTAAACGAAGGCCGGTAGTGTCTGCATCGTATCGAGTATCGGCCTGATAAAGGCTTCGAAGCGGTCGCTTTGTGACGCCATAACACCGAGCAACACACCGATTGCGATTGATATCAGGATTGAAATACACATCAGGCTCAGGGTTTCCAGCGACTCGTCCCAGAAGTCGAGTACCAACCACGAACCGACTGCAATTATTCCGAGTAGTCCCAGGCGTAAGCCACCATAGGCAAATGCCGGCAAGACGAGGATGACGAAGACGATCTGCCACTGGGTGAAAATCAAAAAATCAACCATGCCTTCATAAAACCAGATAACACCGGCGGCCATGGCGCGCGTGGTAGGTTGAATATACGGGAAAAATGCGTCTTTGAAGGCGTCGGTTTTTTCGGCGAAGGGAAATGCGTCGATCAGGCTCTGCGGAAAAATGGTTTCTGCGCCGTGTGTCTTCCAGACGATCAGCGATAACGCGAGCAGCAAGAAAGTGATCACCCAACTGCGATGCTCCTGCCAGGTATAAGCCCACCAACCCGTGTCCGGTTGCTCGCCAACCACTGAACTCATAAGTTAACCATCGGTTTGCTAAATTGCGCCTAGCTTAGCCTTGATCCGAGATACCTGCAACATCGACAACCCTTGTTTACAGCTCGCTCGGGTTCGGGCTAAGATATCTTGCAGATCCAGCCGATAACGAGAATTACGATGTCTGAAACGCCCAAGATTGTCTGTAAGAATATCTGGAAGATATTCGGCACCTACCCCAAACGGACGCTGGAAAACCTGGATCGATCGCTGTCACGCGCCGAGGTTCAGGCTCAGACCGGGCATGTTATCGGTGTTAACGACGTCTCATTTGAAATCAACAAGGGCGAAACCTTCGTCGTCATGGGCCTGTCGGGCAGCGGCAAGTCGACCCTGGTACGCTGTATTTCGCGCCTGATTGAGCCCACCGCCGGCGAAATGATTATCGATGGTGAAGACATCATGGATTACAACGATGCCCAGCTTACCGAGTTAAGGCGTTTTCGCATGAGCATGGTGTTCCAGCACTTTGGCCTGTTCCCTCACCGAAAGGTCATCGACAATATTTCTTTTGGGCTTGAAATTCGCGGCATGGACAAGAAAGAACGCAAGGCGAAGGCGATGGAAGTGCTGCAAAAAGTCGGACTGGACGGTTGGGCCGACCACTACCCGCGCGAACTCTCGGGCGGCATGCAGCAACGGGTCGGTCTCGCGCGCGCGATGGCGGTAGATCCGGAAATCCTGATCTTCGACGAACCTTTTAGCGCGCTCGATCCGTTAATCCGCCGGGAAATGCAGGACGAACTGATCAATATTCAAAACGAAGTGCAAAAGACCATGATTTTTATCACCCATGACTTCCTCGAAGCGATCAAGATGGGTGATCACATCGCAATTATGAAGGATGGTGTCGTGGTACAGATCGGCACACCGGAAGAAATAGTAGCCAACCCGGTAGACGACTATGTGCGCGAGTTCACCGAAGACGTACCCCGTTACAAGGTTCTTAGTGTTGGCAAGATCATGCGCGAGGCCTCGGATGCGATTAAATCAAATGGTGCCGAACGCGTTGACGAACACGCCAAGCTGGATTCGTTGATCGACACCGTGATTGCTGCAGATGGGCCACTCGCGGTGGTCGATAAAAATGACAGGATCATCGGTGAAATCGATCAAGCCATGATTTTGAAGGCTATGGACAGTCGTTCATAGGATTGACAGCATCATGTCGGCGCTACCCCCACTGGACAGACAGCCAACCGCAACAGCGTAGACCTCCCCATCGCCCGGCGAAATCGAGCCTAAGCGCCAGCTAAAACTATTCCCCTTCGATCGATTGTCACAAAATCTCCACTACGAATCTGCGCCATTGCGGCCAGCGATATCTCGAGTACCGGAATTTCAAGAGCGTAGAGTCGATTCGCAACCAGTGTGCCGACGCTTACATTGACATCAGGCTCACCGAGCACGAAGGCGAGCGGGCCGCTGCCATTGCGCAAGGTTTCGGCGATACCGCCGGGTGTGCCCGCGGATCCCCTGCTGCGCGGGATGAACAGGATACTGCCACCCACCAGTTGCTGGAACTGGGGGTGATGAACATCAATGATTTCACCATTTAGCGGGTTAAATCCACCCCAGAAACTGAGCGTATCATCGAGCACCATGGCCGGGCCCATCGCGCGACCGGGAATTAGAACCCGGGTCTCGATATTGCTTGCCGGCCGACTCATTCGGCCACCCATTGATCGAGTACGACCTCGCCATTGACCGCCGATTCAACGCATTCGCTCAGGCTGCCAATAACTACTTCCACCGGTAACATGCCAGGCGCGTAATAGGCCCACTTGGCTGAATTGGTCATTATCTTGCCTTGCAGGCCATTAATTGCCGGTGAAAAATAGGTACAGGTATCGGTAATAATTTTAATCCCGGCCTGTTCCATTGATTCTATCCAGCCCTGTTGTCGAACCTGGTGATGGACGTGTCGACTGGTGGTCAGGTAAAACACCAACCCGGGATGAATACTACGGCCATTCAGTAATTTAACCAGGCGATCGAACTCGGCGTAGGAGAAGTGTGGGGTTCCAAGGGCGATTCCGGCCAGTGCCTGCTTCGAGTTGCCGCCGAGTTCAGCGCGTGCCTGTTGCAGATCGCCGGGGGTTAACTCGATGGTTTGAACCGGTGGCTGACCCTGAAACGCCATTTCGAAGCTGGTAGCTTCAGGCGTTATACCAATGGCGTGGAACAACGGTACGCTACCCGACGAACTGCCGGCCGCACTGATTGCTTTTAAATCGTCTTCATTACATTCATCCGACAGACCCACAATAGCGGGGACCAGGTTGCGGTTGTTGCGACCTATAAAATGCCCGAGCAGATGATAAAACAAATCGCCGCGACGAATGGTATTCGGGATATTGCCAACATCGAAAAGAATTTTTGCCGCGCGCGCCTCGTCGCGGTGCAATTTACTGTAAGGTACCCGTCCGGTAACCGCCGCACAGACATCAAGAAAATCACCGTAGCTGTTGGTACGCGCCCCGATGACAGAATTATAGAAGCTGACCGCATTCGATTCGGAACCGACGATATGCGCACCCAGTTCGGGTCGGTCAGGTAATTGGTAGGGAGCGCAGGTCCACACCGGGTTGCAACCCAGTTTGACGTAGGCCTGCATCAATTGCCTGGCCTCGTCCATTTCCCGGCTGGCGAGTGGATCGCGTATCGACAGATCGTTCAATGCCACCAGTCCATTGTTGGTCCAGGAAGGCACGGCCAGGGTTGCCCCATACTCGAGCATGTAATTGACGAAGTCGAGATGCGCACGGCCGTTGTAAAAACAGGCATCGATGTGCGCGAAACTGATATCGATCAACCGCTCTGCCTGGTCGATATGGGCGGCAGCAACAATGGTTTCCATGGCAAACTGCATGGCCTTGCCCAGCTTGCCGTCGAGTCGGTCCTGATCAAGCCTGTTTAACTGCAAAACACTATTTACCAGTCAGCCAACTCAGGTTTACAAAAATAACCGCCGCTACGTTGTGCGCCAGCCGGGGTCGCCAGTTCGTGGCAGGTTTCGAGCTCCATACCACGATCACAGCCATTTTGTAAAACCACCCTGCCTGGATTCATAATCGATACCTGCCACTTGAGTTACTGCTGTTTAAGGCATAATCTGCTGCTAATTCTGCTGACATGCAAGGGGAATTTTATGGAGGACCTCGAAACCTGGCTCGAACGCGTTTACCGGGCGGATGGTGAACGTAAAACACTGGATGCGCTCTACGACGAATGGGCGAGCGATTATGACCAGCAACTCTGGGCCAGCGGTAATCCTTACATCGCGATAGCGACCGGTATGGTCGGTCGACATGTGCGTGATTTCGACGCCAGAATTCTGGATGTCGGCTGTGGCACCGGCAACATGGCGCAAGTGCTACACCAGATGGGCTACCATAACCTTGAAGGCCTCGACCCTTCCTCAGGTATGCTCGCGGTTGCGCAAAGGAAGGAAGTGTACGAGCAATTGCATCAGCTCTACCTGGACACCCGGGTCGATTTGCCCGATGCTCACTATGATGCCGTGGTGGCCGCCGGCGTCCTTACTCACGGTCATGCGCCAGCAGAATCTCTCGATGGCATCATTAAACTCACCCGCAGGGATGGCATCATCATTTTCTCACTGTCGACCATCGCCCACGACGAGTACGGCTTCAAACAGAAGATAGCCGAACTCGACGCCGCGGGCCAATGGGAAAAGCTCGATCAATCGTTGTTGTTTCGGACTTATCCTTTCTCGGATAAAGAGGCGCATTTACGCCATTGGGTACTGGCCTATCGGAAATGTTAATCCAGCGTAAGCGCTATGACCTCCGGTATTTACCGGAACTGTCGCGGCTAGCTTCGTTTGAATGCACAAATTAAGAGATTTACGCTGTCGCAGGCAGCATCGTGCATCTAAATTCG
>Ga0265309_10000003_pt1 | contig 81988 bp, 74 predicted proteins | sample Helome_FD_192492 | JGI IMG/M metagenome (GOLD analysis project Ga0265309, IMG submission 192492) | Marine sediment microbial communities from subtidal zone of North Sea - Hel_20160524 (Illumina Assembly) | ecosystem: Environmental > Aquatic > Marine > Subtidal zone > Sediment ...
GACTGGCATTCATAGTAAACCCGCAGTACCAGCCCCACCGCAAATGACATGCTGAGAATGGAATTACCACCGTAGCTTATAAAAGGCAGGGTCAAACCCTTGGTGGGCAAAGCCCCCATGTTGACGCCGATATTGATCACCGCCTGCAGCGTAATCAACAAGCCAACGCCGTAAGCAAGGTAAGCCCCAAAAGCCTGTTGTTTTTGCAAGGCCAGTTTGGCGATGCCGAAACAACGCCAGGCGAATAGTGCAAACAGGCTGATCAACACGACCTGTCCAACAAAACCCATCTCTTCGGCAAAGATGGCAAACATGAAATCGGTGTGCGCTTCGGGCAGGTAAAACAGTTTCTGGATACTGCCGCCGAGACCGGAACCAAACCAGCCCCCGCTGCCAATCGCGATTAATGATTGCGTCAATTGAAAGCCACTGTTGAAGGGATCAGCCCATGGATCGATGAACGAGGTAATGCGCGCAAGTCGGTAAGGCGAAGAAACCGCCAGCAATCCCATGATACAAAGTGTACCGGTCACGAACAGGAGGAATTGCCCGAAACGGACACCACCGAGAAACATCAATCCAAGCCCGGTCATCAGCAACACCGTGGCGGCACCGAAATCAGGTTCCAGTACCAGCAGGCCACTGGCCATCGCGAGTATTAACATCGGCTTGATAAAACCCATGGTATTGGTTTGTACTTCGTCGCTGCGACGAATCAGGTAACCGCTCAGGTAGATAATCAGGAACAGCTTGGCGATCTCTGAAACCTGGAAAGTGAACAAACCAAAATTTAACCAGCGCGTGCTGCCGTTCACGGTATGACCCACACCGGGAATCAATACTAAAGCGAGCAGGAAGATCGAACCCAGCATTAACAACATGCCATTTTTTTTCCAGAACAGGAGCGGGATTTTGCAGGCAAACCACATCAGCGCGAGACTCAGTAAAATGCGCAGGAACTGACGCTTGGCATAGTAAAACGGATCATGATTTTGCTGATCGGCAATACCGATGGACGCCGAGGCCACCATCACCAGGCCGATACAAATCAGCGTCAAGTAAAGCAACAGGATGACACGGTCATATTCCGGCGCCAGCTCAAGGGTCGGCCTGGCGATCTGGTTACCCGTTCTGATTGCCTGACTAGTCACCTGCCAACTCCTTTACACGCCTGGCGAAATCATCACCACGCGCTTCGAATTTCGGGTACATGTCAAAGCTCGCGCAGGCCGGCGCCAGTAACACGCAGTCGCCGTTGCAGGCCTCCTCGTGAGCACGCCGTACTGCTTGTCGCATATCACTGACTATCTCGATCCGGGTTGCACCCTGCCAGGCTTGTTGCAATCGCGACGCGTCTTCTCCCAGTAATAACGCCAATTTCACCTTTTGCTTTATCGTGGCGAACATAATCGACATATCGGCTCCCTTTGATTGCCCTCCGGCAATCAGGATAACCGGTCGCTCACGGCCTTCGATCGAAGCCTGTGCGGCGCCAACATTGGTAGCCTTTGAATCATTGATCCACTCGACACCATCAATTTCTGCAATCCACTGGCTGCGATGTGGAATACCGGCAAACTGCTTTATTGCAGATACGATTGCCGTTCTCGATATACCGATGCTATGCGCTATCGCCATCGCCGCCAGGCAATTAGCCCAGTTATGTCGTCCACTCACCTTGATTTCGTCAACGCTTAACCAGGGTTCGCCTCGATGAGCGAGCCAGGTGCCGTTATCTTCCATCAGCCTGAAATCGGCATCCGCGTCGGGCTTCAGGCTAAAACTGATATCGCGGGTGTCGTGACGCGTCACTTCGTCATCAAAATTGCTGACACACAGGCTGGCATTGTCATAAATCCGCAACTTGGCCTGGATATACTCGGCGTAACCCGGATAACGATCGAGATGGTCTTCACATAGATTCAACAGCGCCGCAACCCGGGGTTGCAGCGAAGTGGTGGTTTCGAGTTGATAGCTCGACAGTTCCAGCACATAAAAATCGGGGTTCCTTTCAAGCAGGTCGAGCGCGGCAGTACCGAGGTTGCCACCAACCGCTGCCGATTTACCATCGAGATTGATCATTTCACCAACCAGCGTGGTAACCGTGCTTTTACCGTTCGAACCGGTGATCGCGATTACCGGCTTGTCCGCGATGCGTGCAAACAACTCGATATCGCCAACCACGCTCTTGCCCAGATCAGCGGCCTGTTCGATTGCCGCGTCCCGGATCGAAAGTCCCGGACTGACGACCAGCACATCGGCCCAGGCGATCAATTCCGCATCGAGCTGCCGGGTTCGAAAATCAACACTATCGAATTGTGAATTCAGTTTACCCAGAAATGGCGGTACATCGCGCGTGTCCTGAATCCTGCAGCGATATCCATGTTTCAGTAAATAGCAGGCAACCGAATAACCGGTCACTCCGAGACCGACTACCAGGTAATTGACGTCTTGCAGCGCTGTTGATTGTTGATTCACGTTTAACATTACCGAATCTTTAAGCTCGCCAGACCGACTAACACCAGCACCACGGTAATAATCCAGAAGCGCACGATAATGCGTGGTTCCGGCCAACCTTTGAGTTCGTAATGATGATGCAATGGCGCCATACGAAATATACGACGCCCGGTTAGTTTGAACGAAGCTACCTGCATGATTACCGAAACCGTTTCTACTACAAAGATGCCGCCCATGATGAAAAGCACCAGTTCCTGGCGCACGATCACTGCGAGAGTGCCCAGCGCTGCGCCGAGTGCGAGCGCACCGACATCGCCCATAAAAACCTGCGCCGGATAGGTGTTAAACCACAGGAAACCCAGGCCCGCGCCAACCAGCGCGCCACAAAAAACGACCATTTCACCAACTCCAGGTACATAGGGAATGCCGAGATAGTTGGAAAAATTGTAATTTCCGGTCAGGTATGCGAATACACCCAGTGCGCCACCGACCAGTACGGTGGGCAATATCGCCAGCCCGTCGAGCCCGTCGGTCAGGTTAACCGCGTTGCTGCTACCGACGATAACAAAATAAGTCAGCACCACATACAGCCACCCCAGGTCGATCAGGATATTCTTGATAAAAGGAACAATCAGTTGGGTTTCGATAGGAAACTGTGCGGTATTAAATAGCGCCAGGGCCGCGCTTAATCCGATCGCCGATTGCCAGAAGTACTTGGCCTTGGCCGAGAGTCCCTTGGAGTTGCCAAAAACGATCTTCTTATAGTCGTCGATCCAGCCGATCACACCGAAACCTATGGTGACGAACAATATGATCCAGACGAAACGAGACGATAAATCACTCCACAACAGGGTACTGGTAACTATTGCAACCAGGATGAGTGCGCCTCCCATGGTCGGCGTGCCTGCTTTGGAAAAATGGCTTTCAGGACCGTCGTCGCGGACACTCTGGCCGATATTGTAGCTGCTCAGATATCTAATCATGACCGGCCCGACTATCAACGAAATAACTAGCGCAGTAAGCACTCCGAGGATGGTTCGCAGGGTCAGGTACTGGAATACGTTGAAACCACCGTGGAATTGCGTGAGATACTCCGACAGGCTAAACAGCATTGACATCTCCTCCATTGGCGGACTGCAGCAGCATGGCTATCAGTCGCTCCATGCCGGCCGCACGCGAGCCCTTGACCAGCAGATTTACACCCTGATGTATTTGCGCCAGGATGCTTTTCGCCATCTCTTCAATGTCTTCATAGCAATAACCTGCGGTGCCAAATTCTGCACTCGCGATACAGCTCATTTCACCAATACCAAAAAATTTTTCAACGCCATGCGCGGCTGCGGCCCGTGCGGCCTGGCGATGCAGTGCCTCTGCCTCTGCGCCCAGCTCACCCATATCGCCCAGCGCCAGCCAGGGTGAACCCGGTAACGAGCACAGCACCTCGATGCCGGCCTCCAGTGAATCCGGGTTGGCATTGTAGCTATCGTCTATCAAACGGCTGTTAGCGGGGCCAGAGAGAATTTGCAGGCGCCCTTTTACTGCGGAGAATCCAGCCAGGTTATCCACCGCCACGCTGAAATCGATCCCGGCCAGTATCGCCAGGGATACTGCGGCTAACGCATTACGTACATTGTGCTCACCGATAACACCGAGCTCACAGCCACGACTTTGACCCTGATAATTAAATTCAATCTGCAAGCTTTCACCCGTGGCCGACCAGGTGGCTGTTACATCGGCTGCATTATTCAGACCACAACTGAGTTGCGTCTCTGCGGCACAGAGACCATGCCAGTATTGGCTGGCAACTTCATCGGCATTAAACAATGCCCGTTGCTCGACTGCGCAGTAAGCGTAAAGCTCGCCCTTGGCCTCCATAACGCCACGTACATCGCCAAACCCGGCCAGGTGTGCGGCGGCAACATTGTTCACGTAGACGATATCGGGTGCGGCGATTTCGGCGAGCCGGGCGATTTCACCACGATGATTCGCACCCATTTCGATAATGGCGAAATCGTGATCCTGCTCCAGCTCGAACAGTGTCAATGGTACCCCGATATCGTTGTTGAAATTTCCATGCGTGGCGAGACTTGTGGCCTGTCTGACCAGTATCCGGAAAAGCATTTCCTTGACCGTGGTTTTACCGTTACTACCGGTAAGCGCTATCACGCAGGGGTCACAGTGTCGACGCCAGTAATTCGCCAACTGACCCATCGCCTGCTTGCAGTCCGCTACCTCGATCTGTTCAATTTCACTTGGCTGCCGCTGCTCGACCAGGGCTACGGTTGCGCCATTCTGGTAGGCCATATCGACGAAGTTATGGCCATCGAAATTAAGCCCCCTGATAGCAACAAACAATTTCCCCTCACAGGATTTTCGGCTATCTATGGTAACCCCGCAAAAGCTGGCGTCAGACAGGCTGCCTGCGTTATTACCGAGGATTTCGGCCAGCATCTTTAGCGACAGGTTAATCATGGTTCACCTGCAGAATTCGGCGCACCACATGCCGATCACTAAAGGGGCGACGCTCATTACCGATAATTTGTTCCTGTTCGTGCCCTTTTCCAGCGATCACTACCAGGTCTTCGGCCGCTGCCTGTGACAGGGCGTACTCAATAGCCGCCTGACGGTTATGCACCACACAGGCCTGATCTGGATGCTGCATTCCGGCAAGAATTTCACCGACAATTTTCTCTGGGGATTCGTTACGTGGATTGTCGTCGGTAACGATTGCCCGGTCCGCAAGTTCTTCAACCGCGCGACCCATACCGCTACGCTTACCCTGATCCCGATCACCGCCGCAGCCGAACACGCACCACAGCAGCCCCTCGGTATGTTGACGACTCGCACTAAGGCAGGCCCGTAAAGCCTGCTCGGTGTGGGCAAAGTCGATGACCGCTGCCGCGCTACCACGCTCGCCAGTAAATTTTTCCATGCGCCCTGGAATCGGCTTTAAATCCTTTACCGCGAGCTCGATCTGGTTGTAATCAAGCCCCAGGGCCAACAGGGTGGCGATACAGGCGAGCGTATTTTCGGCATTAAAGTTACCGAGTAAAGCGGTTACCGCGGTAATCTCCCCGAGCGGGGTAGAGGCGCGGATGTTCTGCCCGTTGGTGGTCACTTCACTGGCCAGCAGCTTCACCTCGGCAATCGGACCACCATCGGAATCGACCGAGTAACGCATCAATGATTCCGGCTCGACATCCTCGCTTATCTGGCGACCAAAACTATCATCGACATTAACCACCCTGCCGGATAGTTTGAAATCATGGAACAGGCGTGCCTTGGCCGCGGCATAACTCTGTTGATCACCATGATAATCAAGATGATCCCGTCCCAGGTTGGTCAACACCGCGATATCAAAGTCACAGCCGTTGACGCGATACTGTTCCAGCGCATGCGACGACACTTCCATCACCACGTATTCACAGCGTTGTTGCTGGAACTGGTGCAAACGTGATTGCAGGCTTACCGAATCCGGAGTCGTCAGAGTATCCGGGGTCAGGTCGTTACCAATACCATATCCCAGGGTGCCGATACTGGCGCAGGATTTACCGATACGGGTCAAAGCCTGGGTTACGAGATGCGTGACGCTTGACTTTCCATCGGTACCGGTAACTCCGATAATGGTCATCGCCTGTCCGGGATCGCCGAAGAAACGGCTCACGATATGACCGTTGGCGCGATCTAAATGATCGACTCCGATCCAGTGAGTATCGACCTGCTTACGCAACAATGGAATCCGCTGCAGGCTATACTCGTCGGTCGCGTCATAGATTACCGCGATAGCTCCCGCCTTCACCGCATCGATAGCATAATCAATACCATTGGTTTTTATACCGGGCAGCGCGACGAACGCCGAATCCGCGGTAACATTTGCGCTGTTACTGGCGATATCGAAAATCTGGATTGACGGCACCGGATCATGTAGCGCAAAACCCGACAGTAGCTCCGACAGTAATATTCCGGGCATTTTGATTTCTGCCATCATGCCCCCTGATCCTTGTTGCTGGCCAGGGCTGGTAAATCATCAGGCGCAATATCGAGAATACGCAATGCGTTTGAGACGACTTCCTGAAACACCGGGGCTGCGACTACGCCACCATAGTAACCATTTTGCGTGGGCTCATCGATCACCACAGCCATCACCAGGCGCGGGTTGCTGGCAGGTGCGATACCGGCAAAAACTGAAACATAATCATCTTTCTGATAACCACCGGCGATACTTTTTTTAGCGGTTCCAGTCTTCCCGGCGACCTGGTAGCCATCGATCGCCGCCAGTTGGGCAGTGCCTTTCGGTCCGACTACTTCCGCCATCATGTTAATCATTTGCCGTGCGGTGGCAGCCTTCATGACATGGCGTGAAATTTGATTTCTCGGAGCTAACGCCGGTTCTTTACGCAACAGGCTCAGATCTACCATGCGGCCCTGGTTGGCAATCACGGCATAGGCACGCGCGAGTTGCGCGATCGACAATGACATGCCGTAGCCGAATCCTGCGGTCGCATGATCGAGGGGCTGCCATTGGCTATAGTGACGAAAATATCCCGCCGATTCACCTGGAAAAGACACGCCTGACGCTTCACCAAATCCGTAGTCCTTGAAGCTTTCCCACAATTCCTGTTTTTCCAGTGACATGGCGATACGCGAGGCGCCCACGTTACTGGATTTGCGCAGGACCCCGGCCAGATCGAGGATACCGTAATTACGAAAATCCTTGATCGCATGACCGCTTACCATCATGTACCCCGGGGAAGTATCGATTTTGCTACCGCGATGGTAACGACCCCGGTCCATAGCGGCCGCCAGGGTAAAAGGCTTGATCGTCGATCCCGGTTCAAAAACGTCGGTAAGTGCCCGATTACGTTGTTGATCGGCGGACATCGATGCACGCCGATTCGGGTTGTAAGATGGCTGGTTTACGATCGCGAGAATTTCACCATTGCGGGCGTCGAGCAGCACCGCCGAGCCCGCCCTGGCCGCATGAAACTTCATCGCCCTGGCGAGGCTTCGATAAGCAATATACTGCAGGCGCATATCGATACTGGTATAAATATCATTACCCGACACGGCGGGTTTCACCTGGGCCAGTTCTTCGACGACTTCACCTCGACGATTACGAATCACACGCCGTTCGCCAGGCTGCGCGCGTAACCAGTCCTGGTACACCAGTTCCAGACCCTCCTGCCCCTGGTCATCGATATCGGTGAATCCAACCAGGTGCGAGACCACTTCGCCAGCTGGATAGTAGCGATTGTACTCGCGCTGCAAATAAACCCCTTCGATTCCAGCAGCAGCCGAACGCGCCAGTTCGGGTTCCAGCTGGCGCTTTAAATACACAAACTCACGGCTGGCACGCTGTTTCAGCATCGCCACCGTATCACGATAGTTGAGGTCCAGTTTTTTGGTTACCTGTCTCAGCGCGTCGAGATTTCCCAGAATTTCAGCCGGGTTGACCCAGACAGAATCTACCGGCGTACTAATTGCCAACGGAGTGCCAAAACGATCCAGGATAGCGCCGCGATAAGCCGGGGTTTCAATGGTGCGTATTTGCCGCTGCACTCCCTGATCGGCGAGAAAGCTATGCTCGACAACCTGCAGATAAAGTGCGCGCGCGACCAGGCCTCCAAGTAGTAATACCAGTACCAGCAATACAAAGTAATGCCGTGTGCGGAAGAACACTGTCGGCGCGTCCTGGCTCGGCATCGTGTCTTTGCGTTTCACTGTAAACGCACCAGCTCAACATTTTCGGGTAAACGCATGTTCAAGTCCTTGCGGGCTCTCGATTCGACATTGCTATGCGCGGCCAGGGTCGTGTTTTGCAGCTGCAAACGCCCCCACTGGATAACTTGCTGGTCCTGTTGCTTCTGCACGCTACGTAAATCGGCAAACAGTACACGGCTCTGATGCTTGACATAAATCACGGTCAGTGCGCTGCCGAGAACCATTGTTAGCAGCAGCGCGAACCCGGTTCTATTGTTCATCAGGCCGCTCGCTCGGCAACACGCAGTACTGCGCTGCGGGAACGCGGGTTTAGCGCCAGTTCGCCTGCCCCTGCCTTGATCGCCTTCATCGTCAATTTGAGCCGGATTCCCGATTCAATTTCACTATCGCGTAGCGGCAGACCGCGAGGAATTTTTCGACGGGTACTATGCTTTTTGAAAAAACGCTTTACCAGGCGGTCTTCGAGCGAGTGAAAACTGATCACCAGCAAACGACCACCGATTTTGAGAATGTCGAACACCGTTTCCAGCAACTGTTCGATCTGACCTAGTTCCTGGTTGATGTGAATTCTAATCGCCTGAAAGCTGCGGGTTGCCGGATGACGATGGTTTTTTGGGCGCGGCAATACCTCGCTAATCAATCCGGCCAGGGAAGCGGTATCATCGATGGCCCGCGATTGACGCACTTCGACGATCTTTTTAGCGATACGGCGCGACTGGCGTTCCTCTCCGTATTGCCAGAGTACCCGGGCAATTTCTGCCTCATCCGCCTGCGCCAGCCAATCTGCTGCCGATTCTCCCTGAGCGGGATTCATGCGCATATCCAGCGGGCCATTCTGCTGAAAACTGAAACCCCGGCTGGCATCGTCCAGTTGCGGCGAGGAAACCCCGAGATCGAGCAGGATACCATCGATCTGCTCCAGCAGTTCGAGCTCGGCCACCTGGGTCAGCATGTTGGCATAATCGTCATGGATGATGGTGACGCGATCATCGGCATCGAAAGTCCTGTGGGCATCGGCAATAGCCTCCGGATCCCGGTCCATGACAATCAGTCGCCCCTGCTCGCCCAGCCCTGCCAGAATAGAACGGGCGTGACCGCCGCGGCCATAGGTTCCATCGACATAGCGCCCATCCGGTTTGATCTCGAGAGCAGCGATGGCTTCATCGTGGAGTACGGGCGCATGCTGTTGCGTCATAGCGTTAACTCGGCTAACGCGGTTGGCATTTCATCACTGCCGCTATCACCCAGCCACGATTGCATGCGTTCGGCCCACAGTAATTCGTCCCACAGTTCGAACTTCTTGCCTTGTCCGATGAGGACCACTTTCTTGCCGAGCTTGGCATATTCGCGCAGCGGATTAGACAGCAACATACGACCATTGGTATCAACTTCGACCTCGGTCGCATGACCGATCAAGAGGCGCTGGATGCGCCGGGTAGTGGGATTGAAACTGGGCAATGCCTCGATTTTTTCCTCAATCTGTTCCCACTCGGGAAGCGGGTAGATCAGCAGGCAGGGTTGATCGGTGTCGATGGTTATGATTAGCTGACTCTGGCAAATTTCGAGCAGGCGATCACGATAACGCGCGGGTAGAACAATTCTCCCCTTCGCATCCAAAGATAGATTGGAAACCCCTCGAAATTTTTGCACGTTTAACCCGATTTTTGCCACTTTGTGACACTATTACCCACTTACTGACACAATATGGCTTATTTTCGCCGCAAGTCAAGTAAAAATGGGGCGTAATTGCGGGTCTTTTCTCAATAACGTCAATAACTTAGCCAGTTTTCTTACAGTCCATTAGCCAATACGTCAAACAAATCGGTTACTTAGAATCAACAGTTAAAGTAATACATTAAGTTGGTGGGGGTTTTGTGCGGTTTTGCACAATTTTCGGGGGCAAAAACGGGGACGCAATCGATTGCGTCCCCTTGCATGGTTGGAAGTCAGCCTGTAAGCCGGGTTCTGTCTAGGATAATCATTCATCTGGACTGAAAGTCACCTTCCAGTCTCAAGCGACCAACCCGAAAACGGCGCGGGCAGCGCCATGGTTTTCCTATTTGGTCTTGCTCCGAGTGGGGTTTACCTTGCCACTCCTGTTACCAGGAGCGCGGTGCGCTCTTACCGCACCATTTCACCCTTACCAGCCGAAACTGGCGGTTTTCTTTCTGTTGCACTGGCCGTGGGCTCACGCCCCCCAGATGTTATCTGGCACTCTGCCCTGCGGAGCCCGGACTTTCCTCCAGCTCCCAGTCTATAAAAGACCCGAACCAGCGATTATCCAGCTGACTAGCCTGCGATATTAACATGCTAAAATGGCGGCGCTACCCGAATAGCACTTAACTTAACAAATACTTCCTCAATTCCCGCAAAAAAGCACTACTGCCATGAACAAAAAACTGATTGCAGGATCACTGTCGTACGAAGGCTATCTCGGGAGTAAGTCCGCAAAAGTGTAGCGAGGCAGGACGCCGAGCTCCAAGCGGTCACACGGACGTGCCAAACGGCGCATTTTGCCGTTTGGGAGCGCCTTTTGCGGACTTACTCCCGAGGTAGCCACCAACCACTGTAAGGGGAAACCGGTGAATGCTGTAAAAGTCGGGCCGATATGAGACTAAACAGAGCCATGCTGTTAATTTTTATGCCTTACTTCCTGGCAGGGGTGCTTTATTCCGGACAGTCCGTAAACGTTTGTCAGGCAATCTATTTGTCCCACTTGTCCCGGTGTAAGCTCAACTGTTTCAGCAGGGTAAACTTTTCCTCCTTGAGCAGGAATGGTCGAATAACATTTAATAGCTCCTGCCGTTCGCTGGACTGACACCAGTGATTCCAGGCGGCTTCGTCGGTCCAGCGTGTTATTACCACGTATCGATTGGGACGATGAATTTCGACTGACGACTCTCCCGATACATATCCGCGCGCATTCGCCATTACACCCAGCAAGTCTGCAATCGCAGTTTCGTAGAATTCTTCGAGACCTTCCACGATCTCACGTTCGATGATTACCCTGATCATTAATATTTACCTGACTTATGACCGCTTTACGGCCGCTAACATGTATAAAAACAGACCAGCAGCATATACAATCATGCCTGGAACACAATAATTTCTCGGAGGAGCCCAGATGACCTGGCAAAATAAGATTCTTCGCGTCAACCTCAGCAACGGTAGCTGCGAAATTGAACCACTGAATATGGAATGGGCCGATGCCTACCTGGGTTCACGCGGTCTCGGCAGCAAGTACCTTTACGAAGAGATGGACCCGGCCGCGGATGCGTTATCTGCAGAAAACAGGATAATCTTCGCCACCGGCCCTCTTACCGGCACCATGGCATCAACCGGAGGGCGCTACACCGTAATCACCAAGGGACCCCTGACCGGTGGCATCGCCTGCTCAAACTCCGGCGGCAAGTTCGGCGGTGAATTGAAAATGGCCGGCTACGACATGCTGATTATCGAGGGCGAATCTGAGCGTCCGGTTTACCTGCACATCGAAGACGAAAAGGTCGAAATCTGCGACGCAAGTGAAATCTGGGGCAAAACCGTCTGGGAAACCGAAGATATTCTGGCGCAGAAATACGCTGATCCATTGATGCGCTTTGCCGGCATCGGCCAGGCCGGCGAAACCCTGTGCCGCTATGCCTGCGTGGTCAATGACAAACATCGTGCTGCGGGCCGCTCCGGGGTCGGCGCAGTCATGGGTGCCAAGAAAATCAAGACCATCGCCGTGCGCGGCACGACAGGTGTGCGCAACAAAGATCCGAAAGCGTTTTACGACAAGGTCAACGAAGTCAATTCACGCCTGGATGACCGTGACGGCATGTCGCGGGATGGCACACTGGCAATGATTGATGTCACCAATCGCTTCGGCAGCCTGCCGACACGTAACAACCGCAGCGTGAGCTTCGAAGGTGCTGAAAAGTTGAATCCGGAAGCGATGCACACCCCGAATGCGAACGGCCATACTAATATTGTTACCAACGGCGCCTGCTTCGGCTGCACCATTGGCTGCGGGCGCATCTGCAAAATCGACCCGACTCATTTCTCGGTTAAAGACCGCCCTGAGTACCACGGTGCCTCGGGGGGACTCGAGTACGAATCCGCTTATGCACTCGGTTCCGCGTGCGGTGTCGATGACATCGACGCGGCAACCTTCGCCGGCTTTATCTGTAACGAGTACGGCATGGACCCAATTTCCATGGGTGGTACGATCGCCGCGGCGATGGAGCTGTTCGATATCGGCGCTATCGACGAGACAACCACGGGTGGCATCAAGCTGGAGTTTGGTTCGGCGGAAGCACTTTGCCAGATTGCTGAGCTTACCGGCAAGGGCGAAGGTTTCGGTGCTGATGTTGCGATGGGATCAAAACGCCTGTGCGAGAAATACGGACATCCGGATCTGTCGATGACGGTCAAGGGGCAGGAATTCGCAGCCTACGACGGACGCTCGATGCAGGGTATGGGCCTGGCCTACGCTACCAGCAACCGGGGTGCCTGCCATTTGCGCGCCGATCCATATGAACATGATTTTGAAACTACCGAAATCGCAGGTAAAGCCGAGATCGTTCGCGATAGCCAGCACGTCGTCGCGTTTCTTGACTCGAGCGGCCTGTGTCTATTCCCCGGAGGTTGTGGCTGGGGTGTGGAAGATTATCGCGAACTGGTCGATGCGGCCTGCGATGGTGACTGGAGTGGAGAAGAGCGTATGCGTGAAACCGGCGAGCGCATCTGGACCCTGGAAAAACTTTTCAACCTGCGCGCAGGACTCAGCAAAAAAGACGATACCCTGCCCAAACGTATTCTTGAAGAGCCCGCCGACGTCGGTACCGGCAAGGGCCTGGTTTGCCGGCTGGATGAAATGCTGCCCGAGTATTACGAGCTAAGCGGCTGGGACGCGGAAGGCGTGCCCACCGCCGCTACGCTGGCTCGACTCGGTCTGAATTAAAGCCAACACTGCCGGCTTCATTTTGCATGGAAATTTCGGTTACCCTGTTTGGCGGGCTACGTCACTTCCTGCCCGCCGGCAGTTCCTTCAATAAATGCAAAATTGGCGTCGACGAAGGCGCCAGCCTGGAAGCCTTGTTGCAGCGTGTGCCGATACCGGCCGATAAACCTTACCTGGTTATCGTAAACGACGAAAAGGTTTCGCGAGAGGCTTACGCTGATACCAGGATACAAGCCGGCGACGACGTCGTATTACTCCCCCCGATCAAGGGCGGTTAAGCCGCATCAGGCAACACATTCCTCGGTTTTTGTTACCTTGCCCTCGGCATCGAGCGTTTCCAGCTTAACCGCAAATCCCCATAGACGACGTAAATGCTTCAACACCTGTTCGCTGGTATTCGCCAGGGGAATACCATTTTGCGGAATGTGTCGCAAAGTGAGTGCGCGATCACCCCTGATATCGACATTGAAGACCTGGATGTTGGGCTCGTTCATGCTCAGGTTGTACTGGTTGGATAGCGCCTGTCGGATGTACTGATAACCGGCATCGTTATGAATCGATGTTACTTCAAGTTCGTTTTGCTGATCGTCATCGAGAATCGAAAATAGCTTGAACTCACGAATCAGCCGCGGTGACAGGTATTGCGAGATAAAACTCTCATCCTTGAAATTGCGCATCGCAAAATCGAGTGTTTGTTGCCAGTCCGAACCGGCAATATCGGGAAACCACCTGCGGTCCTCCTCATCCGGATCGATACAAATTCGCTTGATATCGGTCATCATCGCGTAGCCAAGCGCATAGGGATTGATGCCACTGAAATAATCACTATCAAATTCCGGTTGCGCTACCACGTTGGTATGGCTTTGAATGAACTCGAGGATAAAACCATCGGTAACCTTGCCGCGGTCATACAGCGCATTCATCAGGTGATAATGCCAGAAACAGGCCCAGCCCTCGTTCATCACCTGGGTTTGACGCTGAGGATAGAAATACTGCCCTATTTTGCGCACGATGCGCACCACTTCGCGTTGCCAGGGTTCCAGTAAAGGTGCATTCTTTTCGATGAAATAGAGAATATTTTCCTCTGGTTCTGGCGGGAAATTGGGCTCTGAGTCGGCTTTCTTCGCAGCCTCTTTCTGCGGCACGGTTTTGTGCCACAAATCATTGACCTGAGTTTGCAGGTAAGCCTCCCGCTCCTTCATGCGCTCCTGTTCCTCGCGCATCGAAATCGGGCTGGGTCGCTTGTAGCGATCAACGCCATGATTTTGCAGCGCATGACAGGAATCGAGCAGATTCTCTACCTCTTCGATACCATAACGCTCCTCGCATTCACTGATGTAACGCTTGGCAAATACCAGGTAGTCGATGATCGCCTCGGCATCGGTCCAGGCCTGAAACAGGTAGTTTCCCTTGAAAAATGAATTATGGCCAAAACAGGCGTGCGCGATCACCAGCGCCTGCATCATCATCGTATTTTCTTCCATCAAATACGCAATACAGGGGTTTGAATTAATCACGATTTCGTAAGCGAGCCCCATATGACCCCGTCGATACTGTTGCTCGTTGCGAATGAAATGCTTGCCAAACGACCAGTGACTATAACCAATCGGCATGCCGATGCTGGCGTAGGCATCGAGCATTTGCTCGGCGGTGATCAATTCGATCTGGTTGGGATAAGTGTCGAGCCCGAACTCTTCGGCGAGCGCTGCAATTTCGGCGTGATACTGCTCGATCAACTCGAAGGTCCACTCCGACCCGGTCGAGATTGGTTCACTCATTGCGTTTGCTTCCTGAAAAATTCGCGAAAAACAGGATAAATATCATCGTGCTCACGGATATGCTGCATGGCGAAGTTTTCATGGCTATCCAGCAGGCGCGTGTAATGCTCCCACAGACCCTGGTGGTCGCGTTTGGTAATTTCTACGTAAGCGAAATAACGTAACTCCGGCAACAGCTGTTTCGCCAGAATCTGCTCACAAACCGGCGAGTCATCGTTCCAGTTATCGCCGTCAGAAGCCTGCGCGGCGTAAATATTCCAGTCGGTGGGCGGGTAACGCTGCGCGATAATATCGCGGGTCAGTTCCAGCGCGCTGGAAACAATCGTGCCCCCGGTTTCGCGTGAATAAAAAAATTCTTCTTCATCGACTTCCTTGGCCTGGGTGTGATGACGGATATAAACCACATCTACATCGCGGTAACTGCGGGTTAAAAACAGGTACAGCAGAATGTAAAAGCGCTTGGCGATATCCTTGGTTTCCTGGTCCATCGAACCCGACACATCCATCAGGCAAAACATCACCGCCTGGGAGGTAGGCTCCGGACGCTGCACGTAGTTATTGAAACGCAAATCGAAGGTGTCGATAAACGGGATCTTGCGGATGCGCTTACGTAAGGCTTCGATATCCTGTTGCAGTTCAAGCCGCCTCGATTCGTCTCCGCCTATCTCCTGCTCCAGTGCCTGCAGTTCAGCTTCGAGTTCATGTAGGCGCTTTCTCGGTGCCGAGCCCATGGCGACGCGGCGTGATAAGGATGAACGCAGTGAACGGACAATATTGATGTTCGTCGGCACACCGTCATTAGTATAACCGGCCCGAATGGTCTTGCTTTTAGTCATTTTCCGCAGCTGGTTTTTTTTCAGGTTGGGCAGCTCGAGATCGTCAAACAACATGTCGAGATACTCATCCCTGGAAATCTCGAAAACGAAATCATCATCGCCTTCACCGTTGTCGCTGGCGCGCCGGCCCTTTTCCTGACCCTGGTTTAACGGGCGTTTTATCCGGTCGCCCTGCACGAAGTCCTTGTTGCCCGGATATATCCCTTCCCGCACACCACCCTTGTCGCTGCGAAAAGTCGGTTCCGAAATATCGCGGGTCGGGATCGACACGCTCTCACCCCCATCGATGTTGGTGATTGAGCGTTCCGAAATCTGTTCCGAGATGGCTTTTTTAATTTGCGTTTTGTAGCGCCGTAAAAAGCGTTGCCGGTTTATCGTGCTCTTGTTCTTCGCGTTCGGCCGTCTGTCGATAAGTTGCGCCATGTCAAATCTCTAAAACTGCTCCCCTGGCACTCACGAAGACTTCCTGACGCGCAAATACCACTCGCATAACAGGCGCACCTGTTTCTCGGTATAGCCTTTTTCGACCATCCGTGAAACAAAATTTGCATGTTTCTTTTCGTCTTCCTCGGAGGCCTTGGCGCTGAACGATATGACCGGCAGTAGCTCCTCGGTATTGGAGAACATTTTCTTTTCAATCACCGTACGCAGCTTTTCGTAGCTTACCCAGTCCGGGTTATTGCCATCATTATGTGCGCGCGCCCGTAAGACGAAGTTAACCACTTCGTTACGGAAATCCTTGGGATTGGAAATACCGGCGGGCTTTTCAATTTTTTCCAGCTCTTCGTTGAGCGACGCCCGCCCAAAATTCTCGCCGGTTTCCGGATCACGGTACTCCTGGTCCTGTATCCAGAAATCTGCATAGGTTACATAGCGATCGAATATGTTCTGCCCATACTCCGAGTAAGACTCGAGATAGGAAGTCTGTATTTCCTTACCGATAAACTCGACATAGTTGGGTACCAGGAATGCCTTGATATGCTCAAGGTAACGGTCGTGCAAATCCTGCGGAAATTGTTCGCGCGCTATTTGTTGCTCGAGTACGTAGAGCAAATGCACCGGGTTGGCGGCGACCTCGGTCTGGTCAAAGTTAAACACCCGCGACAGGATCTTGAACGCAAACCGGGTTGACAGTCCTTTCATACCTTCATCGACACCAGCGTAATCGCGATACTCCTGGTAAGACTTCGCCTTGGGATCTGTATCCTTGAGACTTTCGCCGTCGTAGACACGCATTTTCGAGTAAATACTCGAGTTCTCCGGGCTGACCAGACGCGACAATATGCTGAACTGTGCCAGCATCTCCAACGTGCTGGGCGCGCAGGAAGCTTCTGCCAGTGAACTGTTGTGCAATAACTTGTCGTAGATATGTATTTCTTCTGATACGCGCAGGCAATAAGGCACCTTGACGATATATACGCGGTCCAGGAATGCCTCGTTATTCTTGTTATTGCGGAAGGTCTGCCATTCCGATTCATTCGAATGCGCGAGTATCGTACCTTCAAACGGCAATGCGGATAGCCCCTCGGTGCCGTTGTAATTACCTTCCTGGGTTGCAGTCAACAGCGGATGCAGCACCTTGATCGGTGCCTTGAACATTTCGACGAATTCCATCAAACCCTGATTGGCTCGACATAATGCTCCCGAATAACTGTATGCGTCGGCATCATTTTGTGCGAAATGTTCCAGCATTCGAATATCAACCTTGCCGACCAGGGCCGAAATATCCTGATTATTCTCGTCACCGGGCTCGGTCTTCGCGATCGCGACCTGGTTCAGAATCGACGGCTGGATCTTGACCACCTTGAACTGGGTGATATCGCCACCGAATTCATTGAGGCGCTTGACCGCCCAGGGCGACATGATCTTGTTCAGATAGCGTTTGCCGATGCCAAAATCCTGCTCCAGTATTTCCGCATCCTCATTGACATCAAACAATCCCAAAGGTGATTCAAACACCGGCGAATCCTTGATCGCATAAATCGGCATCTTCTCCATCAACACCTTCAACCGATCAGCCAGCGATGACTTACCGCCCCCCACGGGGCCCAGCAGGTATAGAATCTGTTTCTTTTCTTCCAGTCCCTGGGCCGCATGCTTGAAGTAGGACACAATTTGTTCGATCGCATCCTCCATGCCATAGAATTCCGGAAAAGCCGGATAGCGTGCGATTAATTTATTGGAAAAAATGCGGCTTAGCCGCGTATCCTGGGAGGTATCGATCAGTTCGGGTTCACCAATTGCCGCCAGCATGCGCTCAGCAGCGGTCGCGTAAACCAGAGGATCTTGCTTACAGAGGTCGAGATATTCCTGCAGCGAGTACTCTTCCTGCAGATGTTGGTCGAAGCGTTGCTGATAACTTTCGAAAATGCTCATTTGGGCTACCTATTCCTTAAATATCGGATCAGGATCGGCACCCTGCGAATCGCATCATGTTGATCAGGCGCCGCCTGACTGGATTAACATTCGTTCGTTTTGTGGTTATGCATAAGCATAGTTAATTTTTAGACGATGACCCTTAAATTTCGTTCGCAAAAAAATTTTATTCGCAGATAAATTAATTCACTAACCAAATATCATCCTGCACAGCTGCCAGGCATGGTCATTCGATACAATCATTTATCGGTATGCAAGAAACCGACCAGTTTTCTACAGTGGAGTTAGCGAGCGCTAGAGGACTATGACAGGAAGCGCATGATGGACTGGTTTTTAGTGAAAGTTATCCTTATAAATTTCAGATACTTATCAAATTACAACATTCAGCTAGAGCGCATCCGATTCGCTGTGTTTTTGCAATTGCAGGGCTTGCTGATAAATTTCATTCTTCTTTTTTCCCGTCAACCGGGTGGCAATTTTTACCGCAATTTTGACGGATACTTCGTCGAGAAGAACTTTTAACATCTCGACATCGTCGGTATTCAAATTCTTATCCTCTGCATTCGCCGGGTTATCAACAAGCACTACAAACTCGCCCCTGGTTAACGCATGATCTTCCCCCAGTCGCGCCAGCAACTGCGCCGCGCTGCCGCGCAGGAATTGCTCGTGTAATTTGGTCAGTTCCTTGGCGATCACGCACAGGTTTTGCGGAAATACCTGCGCCAATTGCTTTAATAGCGCTTCGATGCGATGACTGGACTCGAATAATACCAGGGTTCCGCGAAGATTGAGCAAGGCCTCCAGCTGGGTTCGTCGCTCGCTGCTTCTGGATGACAAGAACCCGCAAAAATGGAAGTTATCAGTGGGCAAGCCGGCGCCGCTCAGGGCTGTTATTGCACTGTTGGCTCCGGGAATAGGCGAAACTCGAATGCCAGCCTGCTGCACAGCGGACACCAGCTTGTATCCGGGATCGGAAATCAGCGGTGTACCCGCATCCGAGATCAACGCGACATCGCTGCCTGCCGCAAGTTGTTCAATAATTTCCTCACTGCGTGCTGTTTCATTATGTTCATGACAGGAAATCATGCGCGTTTCGATACCGAGGTGATTCAACAGGCGTTTGCTGTGACGGGTATCCTCGGCGGCAATCAATTCAACGGCTTTGAGCGTCGCGATTGCACGCAGGCTGATATCATCGAGATTGCCGATTGGAGTGGCAACAATATAGAGTACGCCGGTCATTGAAAAGAGTGTACACTATTAGGCTGTTACAGAAATCGTCTGACCTCCGCTTCGAATCACATTGACCCATCGATGACATCGCCTCGTTCAATCCTGCTCATGCTGACGCTTGCCCTGGGGCTTGTTGCCTGCCAATCGAGACCACCCGGGCAACCGGTTGATGATGGCACCGATTCGACTTTTTCGGGCACCGGCACCGCCGCGGACGACGGGGTTTTAACGCCTACCGAGGAAGATATTCTCCAGGCTTTCGCCTACGAGGTTGACGAACAATGGCTCGAGGCGGCGGTGTTATATGACAAGCTGGCGCAATCGAGTACCCAGCCCGAGCGCTCGGCGTTCCTGGTAAAGGTTGCATTGATGTACTACTACGGCGGGCTCTATGATGAAATCGATCCCTTTTTTGATGCACTCAACGAACAGGATATTTTGCTGCAGGATCAGCAGAATAAAGAAACCGTAAAAGCGGGTGGTTACCTGGGCGAAGGCAAGATTTACCAGAGCCTGCTGGCATTGCCGAAGATCGAAGAAATCATTGATTATCGTTACAAGGCGCTGGCGCTCAATATCCGCTCACGGGGCGTGCTGGCAATCGGCAAGCCACTGGAAAGTGCAAAATTGAGGATGCAGATAAGCCAGTTTTTGAAGACTCCGCAGGAACTCGAAAGCAATAATGACTTCATCTGGGATGCGCTAAACCGCATCACCGAATCGGCGATGGTTCGCGCACTGGCTGAGCAGCAAACCGTTGAGGTACGCGGCTGGCTGGAACTCAACCTGATAGCGCGCCGTTCGAACATGCTTCCGGTCAAGATGGAGCCCTGGATCGATCAATGGTATCAGCGCTACGGCGAACATGCAGCGGCTCCCAGCTACGCCATCAACCTGCTGGAAGAAAGCAAGCGCATTTACATCAACCCCACTCGTATAGCCTTGATGCTACCCTTTTCCGGACGCCTCGAAAAAGTAGCCGATGCGATTCAAAACGGCTTTCTCTATGCCTACTACCAGGACCCTGACCAGGTTGCCGAGCTTGAGATTATCAATGCCAGCTCAGACCCTGCAGAATTCAACCTGCAGTACGAACAGGCGATTCAAAATGGCGCGGATTTCATCGTTGGCCCGATTGACAAGGATTTGATCGATCTGTTGCAGCAACGCGAAGAACTCGAAGTACCCACCCTGACCTTGAACTATGGCAACGATGATGCCGAAGCCGGGCTAAATCTCTACCAGTTCGGACTGCGTCCGGAGGACGAAGCCGAGCAGATCGCTGACTACGCGCAGGCCCAGGGCAAGCACCATGCGATCGTGCTGGTGCCCGACACCGAATGGGGTTATCGACTGCAACGGGCTTTTAGCAAACGCTTTGAATCGCACGGCGGACAAGTGGTCGGTAGCTCGGTTTACCCGGCGAAAAAGAACGACTATTCGCAGGCAATCACAAATCTGCTCAACCTGACCACCAGCAACCATCGCAAAAGCATCCTGCAGCAGGTGATAAAAGAGCAGGTAAAGTTCGAAGCGCGGCGCCGCCAGGACGTCGATATGGTTTTTATTGCCGCTAATTCACGCCAGGCCAGGCTGATCAAACCACAGCTCAAGTTCCACCATGCGCAAGATTTGCCGGTATATGCAACTTCACATATCTCTTCGAGCAACGCCAATCCCGAAGATGATCGCGATCTGAATGAGATCCTGTTCGTAGATATTCCATGGATGATCGACAATCGCAGCAATCCCGACCACCAGCATGTAAGTCGTCTCTGGCCGGACTCGAGTCAACGTTTCAGCCGTTTGTTTGCACTGGGCATAGACGCTTATCGCATGATTCCATCGCTGCGCCGCCTGATGATCAACCCCACCGAATCGATAAGGCATAATACCGGGCTATTGTCGGTCGACAAAACCGGGCGGGTGAAACGGTCACTGCTGATGGCAACCTATGAAAAAGGCAGGACCAGGCTTCTGCAAACCCCCGATACCTCGAATCTCGTTCCCGGCTTACCGCCATAAATCAATGAGCAGAAACCTGCGCAAAGGATTGCGTTTCGAAGATCAGGCCAGGGACTACCTGCAACTGCATGGCCTGGTTTTGCTGCAACCCAACTACCATTGCCGATTCGGAGAAATCGATCTGGTCATGCGCGACGGCGACACCCTCTGCTTTATCGAGGTCAAGTTCAGGAAGTCGCGCTTGTTTGGTGGTGCCGCTGCTTCAATCTCGCAGGCCAAGCAACGCAAAATCATCAAAACCGCCCTCTTCTATATCGCGTCTCATAAACACCTCGCCAATCAACCGATGCGCTTCGATGCATTGCTAATCCAACGCCAGGCCGACGGCAGCGATCACATCAACTGGATCCAGAACGCCTTCTGCGCCGAGTAGATCCCAGGCCTCTTCCCTTCGAGGGGGTCAGAGCACGGTTTTCGGTACTTTCTGAGCGAAGGTTGAAAGGTTTGGCGAAAAGCGTGGTCTGACCCCGAGGGTTCAGGTCTGAAAAAATCCCAGCCAAACCAGAATTTCGAGAGCCGATCCGTCGGGGTCAGACCAGGTTTTTCTCCAATTCATTCCCCTACTACTCCGCCATCTCAGAAAACCTGCTCTGACCCCCTCGAAGAGAAGAGGCCTGAAGGCATTATTTGATAACGGTGAGAGTAGGACCTTTGGGTTTGCCGTCTTCGGCTGGCGGCTGAGTGCCGTCGTCGGATTCTTCGGCGGGAAACATCATACCTTCGCCATTTTCACGCGCATAAATCGCCATTAGCGACGAGATAGGACAGTACAAATCTTCCGCAACACCGTTGAAACGTGCTGAAAAAGAAACGTGCTCATTGGTCATTTCGAGATTCTGAATCGCCGCCGGGGAAAGATTCAGCACGACCTTGCCATCGCTGGCAATCCCCGCCGGAATCAATACCTGATCACTACTGGTGTCGACGAGGATGTAAGGCGTCGTGTCGTTGTCCAGTATCCACTCGTATAAAGCTCGAACCAGATAAGGTTTACTGGAAGTCATCGGTACAGCGCGTCAGGCGACCATATCCCGCTCTTGCTCGGAGAGGCTGGCCTGAAATGAAGGCCGCGAGAAAACCCGTTTCATGTAAGCGTTAATAGGTTTGACCGTAGGTGGAAGCTCGATCCCGTAATAGGGCAAGCGCCACAGTATCGGGGCGATGCTGCAGTCCAGCAGGCTAAACTCGGTAGACAGGAAGTATGGCATCGCAGCAAATACATCGGCTGAATTGATCAGGCTCTCAGTAAGCGCCTTCTTGGCCTGGGTTTTCCTTTTTTCGGTACCGCGTTCAATGTCGGGGAGCAGGCTGAACCAGTCACTTTCGATACGGAACAGGGCCAGCCGAGTCTTAGCGCGTGAAACCGGATCAACCGGCATCAGGGGCGGATGGGGGAAGCGTTCATCCAGATACTCGATCAATACCCGTGCGTTATATAACACGAGGTCACGATCAACCATGGTGGGAACGGTTGCATAGGGATTTAAGTCGAGCAAGTCTTCCGGCAGATTATTGGTATCTACATCATGGATCTCAACCGTAATGTCCTTTTCCGCAAGCACAATACGCGCACGGTGACACTCCGGGTCGATCGGAGAAGAAAAGCAACTCATCACCGAGCGGCGATTAGCTACTACTGACATATTATGGATCCTTGGTTAGTGAACATCTTTCCAATATTCTTTCTTGAGTGCATAAGCCAGAATCAGGAAGACGAATAAAAATATAATGACACCGGTACCAACGTTTTTGCGTGTCTGCTTGTAGGGCTCCGCGAGATAATCGAGGAATGCCACCAAATCGTAAATCGTTTGATCATACTCGGATTTGGTCAATGTGCCCGCTTTGATGATATCAAAACCAACTATAACCTCTTGCTCATTGCCATGACCATCATCCTGGGTTTTGTACTTTGGAATCTGCAGCCCCTGCAACTCGGCTAATACATGGGGCATACCGACATTGCTAAACACGCCATTGTTCATACCGAGTCCGGCACGACTTTCATCGATGTAAAATCCGCGCAGGTAGTTGTACAACCAGTTAACCCCGCGCGAGCGCGCGACCAGCGAAAGATCCGGCGGCACGGTACCGAAGGCCTGCTCCGCGTAGGCTGGCATCATTGTGGTCTTCATCAATTCACCGACCTTGGTCTTCTCGCCGTTAATATCGGTGGTGAAGATCAGGTTCTCACGCACCAACTCATCGGAAATACCAAGATCTGCGCCTACCCGGTTGAATCTCGAATAGGCAGCCGAATGGCAACTCAAACAATAGTTTACGAAAGTACGCGCACCGCGTTGCATAGCCGCTTTGTCGTCCCAGTCGATCTCTATCTTATCCTGCGGGAATGTGTACCCACCGCCGGCACCCCAACTCAAGGTCGGTAGCAACAAAGCGGGGACAATAATCAGAATTCTAAGCATTATCGCACCCTCTCTGGAACCGGTTTGGTGGTTTCATTTTTGCTGATCCACCATAAAGCTAAAAAGAATCCAAAGTAGCCCGCACTGAACAGGCGCGCGAACATGGTGCGGGTTTCAGACACCGGCAAGGCACCCAGGTAACCCAGTCCTATGAAACTGATGACCAGCATAACTATCAACCACTTGAAAGTTGTCGAGCGGTAACGTATCGATTTGACCTTACCGCGATCTATCCACGGCAGCAGGAATAATACGACGATAGCCGCGAACATCGCGATAACACCGAGCAGCTTGTCTGGTATTGCACGCAGAATCGCGTAAAAAGGCGTGAAGTACCAGACCGGGGCGATATGTTCAGGTGTCTTGAACTGGTTGGCCGGCACAAAATTAGCATGCTCGAGAAAATAGCCACCCATTTCCGGCATGAAAAATACCACCACGCTAAACAGTATCAGGAACACCACGACACCGACCAGATCCTTGACCGAGTAGTAAGGATGAAACGCAATACCATCTAATGGAATACCATTCTCATCCTTGTTCTTCTTGATTTCGACACCGTCAGGATTGTTCGATCCGACTTCGTGCAGTGCCAGAATGTGCATCACCACCAGCATCAGCAATACGATCGGTACGGCGACCACGTGCAACGCGAAAAAACGATTCAGGGTTGCATCGGATACCACGAAATCGCCCCGAATCCACAGGGTCAGATCATCGCCGATTACCGGCACTGCACCGAACAGCGAAATAATGACCTGCGCACCCCAGTAGGACATTTGCCCCCAGGGTAACAGGTAGCCCATGAAAGCTTCCGCCATCAGGGCGAGGAAAATAAACATACCGAATAACCAGATCAATTCGCGTGGCTTCTGGTAAGAACCATAGATCAACGCCCTGAACATATGCAGATAAACAACGATGAAAAATGCCGAGGATCCGGTAGAGTGCAGGTAACGAATCAACCAGCCCCAGTCGACGTCGCGCATGATGTACTCGACCGAGCTGAACGCCAGGTCACCGTCCGGCTTGTAATGCATGGTCAGGAAAATGCCGGTCACGATCTGCAGCACCAGTACCAGCAGTGCCAGCGAACCGAAGAAGTACCAGAAATTGAAATTTTTCGGCGCGTAGTATTTGGACAAATGCTCTTCGAACATCTTGGTCAACGGGAAACGCGCGTCGATCCAGCCCAGCAAACCGTTATTCGTATTTTTATCGCTCATCAGGCTACTCCATCCTCACCAATCAAAATCACGTCATCATTAACAAAGTAATGCGGTGGAATGGTTAAATTGGTCGGCGCCGGCACGCCTGAATATACCCGACCGGCAAAATCGAACTTGGAGCCATGGCAGGGGCAAAAGAAGCCGCCCTCGAAATCCGCGGTTATTTCAGGTACATAGGTAGGCGAACAACCCAGGTGGGTACAGATACCCTCGACGATCAGGTACTCGGCCTTGCGCGAGCGATACTCATTCTTCGCATACTCGGGTTGCTTGCTGTCATCTGAATTCGGATCCCGCAACAGATCATCAACCCTGGGCAGTGTCTCAAGCGCCTGTTCGTCACGGCGAACCACCCAGACCGGCTTGCCGCGCCACTTGACGATGATCTGTTGGCCGGGTTCGAGCTTGCCGATATTCGCTTCCACCGGGGCACCGGCTGATTTTGCGCGCGCACTTGGACTCCAGCTGCTAAGAAATGGCACCGCCACCGCGGCTGTGCCCACAGCTCCAACGACCACCGTCGCAGCGGTCAGAAAGCGCCGCCGGCTATTATCTGCATCATCTGAAGACATTCGACTTCTTCCCCGAGTGAGTATTAGAGTTCCGGGTTAAAAAGACCCTTTACCCGGACATAAAAAACGGCCGCTAGCATAGCTTACTTTAACTTTTTCGTCGAGAGGCATTGGCACTTAAATCAACGATTTGACACGCTTTTCACTAACTTTTCCCGGCTGCGCTCAGACGGGATTCGGAATATCGATAAATTGCTGTTGGACGCCAAACCGGTCGGCGATGATTTTACCCAGCGCCTGCACCCCGTAACGCTCGGTGGCATGATGTCCGGCGGCGATGTAATGAATCCCCATCTCACGTGCCAGGTGAAACGTGGGTTCCGAAATTTCACCACTGACAAAGGCATCCACACCACGTTCGGCGGCGGCTTCGATAAATCCCTGTGCCGCTCCGGTACACCAGGCGATGCGCTCTATCGGATGATCACCGGCGCTGATCGAAAGCGTACCTGTGGCCAGCTTGGCTTCTAGCTGCTGCGATACTTCGGCCAGTGTCTGCGCCTGAGGTAACCTGCCCTCGAGCACCAGGTTCTGCTCGCCAAAGCTCGCAGTTACCTTCCAGTCCATAATTCTGCCGAGTTGCACATTATTACCAACCTCGGGATGCGCATCCAGCGGCAGGTGGAATGCGAGCAGGTTGATATTATTTTTTATCAGGCTGCCGATACGCTTCCCCTTGTACCCGGTTATCGGTTGGGATTCGCCTTTCCAGAAATAACCATGATGAACAATCAGGGTATCGGCGCCCTGCTCGATTGCCGCTTCGATCAAGGCCTGGCTCGCGGTCACCCCGCAGACAATATTCTCAACCTGAGAATTTGCCTCGACCTGCAGCCCGTTCGGACAATAGTCATTAAATTCATCAACTTCCAGGTACTCGTCGCAGAATTCGCAGAGTTTTTTTAATTGCATGGCATCAGATTCCGTGTCTCGATCGCTATGATACTATCGGCTGATGAAACTAATCAAAGTTGCCGGCTTTTTATTTCAGTTCGGTTTGATCGGACTAGCCCTTGCGGCTATCTACCTGGTGACTGTCAGCGACCGCAACAAAGCTGAAATCCTGGCGTTCCTGACGTCATCGCCAGCGCCCGGACAAGAAGTATCGGCTGGTGGGCCCGCGGTTTTTTCCTACGCCGACGCGGTGACTTCGTCAGCCCCGTCGGTAGTCACCATCTATACCTCGAAGACGGTCACCCAAAAACCGCACCCGTTACTCGACGACCCGATTTTCAGCCAGTTATTCGGCGACCAGCTCAAGCGACGCCAGCGTAGCCACAATGAAACCAACCTGGGGTCCGGTGTCATCATCGGCGCTGACGGCTATATTCTGACCAACCAGCACGTCATCGACGGCGCCGATGAAATCCTGATTTCACTGGCGGATGGTCGCGGCAGCCAGGCGGTACTGATCGGTGAAGACAAGGATACCGACATCGCTATCCTGCAGGTTCCGATTACCGGACTGGTCGGCATCAGGATTGCCGACGCGCAGACGATTCGAGTTGGAGATGTCGTGCTGGCGATCGGCAACCCGCTCAATGTCGGACAAACCGTGACCATGGGCATCGTCAGCGCCACCGGACGCAATCGTATCGGCCTCAACACTTTCGAAAATTTCATCCAGACCGACGCCGCCATCAACCCGGGCAACTCCGGCGGTGCGTTGATCAATGCGCGCGGGGAACTCATCGGTATCAATACCGCGATCTTCAGTCAGACGGTTGGCGCCCAGGGAATTGGCTTCGCGATACCGATTTCGCTGGCGCTCGACATCATGCAGCAAATTATCGATTTCGGCAAAGTCACCCGCGGCTGGCTTGGCGTGGAAGGCACCGAAATAACGGCGCAGGCGGCGATGGCGACCGGTGATCCCCGCATCAAAGGGGCGTTGATCGTCGGCGTATTTATCAACAGCCCGGCGGACATGGCCGGCGTTCGCGCCGGCGATATCGTGGTCGCAGTCAATGATAAGCCGGTGCTCGGCATTCGTGACCTGCTCGACCAGATAACCCTTCACCGTCCCGACGAGCAGATCCAGGTTACGCTTTATCGTGGCCCGGAAAAACTGACCCTGAATATGAAGGTGACTCAACGACCGCAATAAAAAAGAATGTTATCCCGGATGACTAACAACTGCTGTGCAGTTTCCGGGATAGCATCCGGAGGATCCAGTTCCGTGGAAACAGTTTTTACTCTATCTCGATCTCGTCCGCGATGCCGTCCGGAGGACTCGGGCTATTATCCTCCAGCTCCACGAAGTCGCCAATGATAATATTCGGCGGTGAAGGATCATAGCTTGTGCTACCGTCTAAACCGTACTCAATCCCGAGTATCGTAATCGAAACACCCAGATTATAATCATCCACCAGTCCTTCAAGCTTGAGTTCATTTTCCGGACTTCTTCGCTTGATGACTGTAGCGAGTACTTCGTTGTTCAGAATCTCCTGACCTTCGATACGAACGTAATCCATCGGCATCAAATCATCGAGCGAAAAGGGCGGTGTCATAACTGCGCCAAACTCATTCTCGAACAGGGTTTGAGCGTCTACCCGCACGGTTACCTCATTCGGTATACCGACTGGAAAAACGACTTTAAAAAATTCGTAGTTAACTGTATCCACCACACTGATCTCGGAGCGCAGTTCGGTCTCACCCTCACGGACTTCGACCTCATCAGCAATCAGCGTGCCATTAACAATCTCACCTTCGACCTCGATATTCATTCCCTGCAAGTTCATACCCTTCAAGCTGGCGGGCTTGAACTTCGCCGTACTGGCGTCGACAGGCTGGTTACCGACGATAAAATCGTCGACTCCGGTATAGGCGGTAACGATGCCCTGCAGGCTAACATCGTCAACGTCATCGCCAAAATCCTCGTCTTCCGCCTCGATCTTATCGGCCGTTACCGATTGGTCAGCCTCAATGACACCTTCTACCTCCACATACATTCCATTGCTAATGACGCCGCCCGGAACGTCGATTTCGGTGGTTACTCCCGTCGGATCAAAGTTGATAACCGTACCATCGATCTCCATCTCAAAGGTAGATCCTCCCGGAGTGTAATTGTCGACGGTTCCGCGCAATTCGACCTCGGTGGTTCCCGGAACCAGGTCAGCATCGAAACGCACATAAGTTGCGACAACATCGGTAGCAGAGGTCCTGAAACCGCTGACCTCGATCACGTCCAGCAGGCCCGGATTGCCTTCATTTCCGATGTTTTCGAAACTGGTGCCATCGAACACTGTGCTGGTTTCATCGATGACGATGTTCTGGCCAAACACATGGACATTTTTCGTAGTCCCAACCTGGGGATCAATCATTGTTATCGACCCCTCGACCTGGTCATCGTAAACCACCTCGAGCGCTTTACCGTTAATGGGTAAAACTCCGTTTTCGGTTTCAACCTCGAGGGTGATGACCATGCCGAGCTTGAGGTCATCCTCGTCCGCGCCAGTGTTGCCATCCACATTGAACTGACTGGTATCGATATCATATATGCCGCCATTGACATGGACACTGCCAAATCCGGTAATCTTGCCAGACACGATGCCGGTGCCGCCGATGCCGATGCCGGTGCCGCCAATGCCGGCAGTTTCGGTGGAGCTACTACCACCGCAGGCAGTAAGAAAAATACTGCCGGTTACAACCAGCGCACCGGCCAGCCGTAAAATTCTGCGTTGCAGATTAAGCGGATTCATTTCTCGACTTCCGGGTCTTCATCTTCGGACTCGTGATAGAACAGGGCGATGCCGATTTCCCTGGACGAGTCATCGTCAGCTTCGTGCTCGGACAGGTAAAGATCCAGTTCTTCGAGAAAAGCCTGCCCCCTGCGGCGTAAGAATTGTTTGATTTTCGGTATCGCCGCTACTGCAACCCGGGGGTTCGAAGCCTTGCGCTGAAAGCGCAGGTCTTCTTCCGCCGCAGTTAAATTGAAATCGATGGTTTCGATCAGTTGCCGGGTATCGGCGCCGAGAATGGCCAGTTTTTCGACCGGATCATCCGATGGCAGGTAGGCGTGACTGAGCAACCTCACCTGATTATCGTCGGTAAGCTTGATATTTGCCGAAGCGCTCAACGCTTTCTGCATCGCCGCTACCGGCATATCGCCACTGTATTTCTTGACCAGTTCGCTGAACGAACCGGCGCCTTCGTAATCCAGGTCACGTGGGTTTCCGTCCTTGCGCAAAAAAACCGGATCATTGATCCAGCCTCCGAGTACGCGTATGACCCGATTATATTGCTTGCTGTTAACCGAGGATTGATCGACATCAAGTTCGTGCATTTTCTTTACTTCCTTGCGATTCAACCCGGTCAGGATGGCGACGTTGGAAACGGTCTGCTTTTTCCCGGGCGTGGAAAAATCATCGTAGGCGACATCGACGAAACACTTGCGTGCAATCTGGTCAAACTCACCGTAGGACATACCGTTACGCAGCAATGTGCGTATCAGCGCCAACAGTATGTTTCTCAGTGTATTGCGTAGTATTTCCTGCATATCGATCCAGTCAGAGGCCCGTATGTCGCAATTTCAACATACCGGCGCGGGATTCACTAGTTATCCGCTTGCGCTTTATAAAGAACATCGCTGATCTCAACGGCGCCGGGCGAATGACCATAAGCCGAAAGTACTGCCACTGAAGCTATTTGTGTCTTGATCATCTTTCTCATGACAATCTACTTTGGGATTAAGTTCCCATACGTATGTCACAGTTTATAAAAAATAATCGAAAACACCAAGCAAATGATCGAAAAACTCAATAAAAGACTGCTCTTTTGGTTGTTTTTTTTCCTGTTCGTACGGGAATCGCATAAATTGATCAAGGTTCAGTTGAATAACTTAAATAGTACATTGCTCTTCTCGCGAATCATTTCGGCAGTTTCCTGGTGCCCGGAGTTATTGGCAATTTGAAATGCGTTCAAGTCTTCCTTGTTACGCAACTGCAAATCAGCTCCCGCCTTTATCAGCATCTCGAGGAGCTCATTCTGGCCGGTGGCGGCGGCCAGCATCAGGGCAGTATCGCCGACATTATCCTGGGCATTTATATCGATGGCGCGCGTCATCAACAGCTCGACTATGGCAGGTTTTTTTGCCAGCACCGCCAGCATTAATATCGTATTGGCCGCATTGGTGCGGATGTTCAAATCTGCATCTGCATTTATGAGCAGGTGAACTACCGCTAGATGCCCTCCTCTGGTAGCCTGTGCAAGCGCACAATGTCCAGTAGAATCCTGGCTGTTGATGTCGATTTTTCCGGATTTAATTAGCGCCACCGACGTCTTTATGAGCCCCCTGTCAGCGCTATGCCACAAAGCCGAGCGCCCCTTGTCGTCGCGTTCGCCAAGCCTGCTATCGCGCTTGATCAACCTGAGGCTGAGGTCTTCCATATTTCTCTCTATAGCCAGTAACAGCACTCGATGAATACCGGCATAGCTGGTCGGGGACTTGAGCAGCACCGCGGCAATTTCGGTTTGCTCATTACGGATAGCAACTTCGAGCGGAGTGATTTTGAGTTTGTCTGCGATTGCCGGATCGGCCTTGTTTGCAAGCAACAGCCTGACACATTCCAGGCAATCGGATTCGACCGCGAGATACAGGGCGGTTTCATTTCTGGCGTTAATCGCATTGATATCGACACCGTTCGCCAGCAATGGCTTCAGCGTGACCGAGTCGCCCTTACGCGCCGCGACGTGAATGGCGCTATTGCCATCGGGGCCGGTTGCATTAAGGTCAGGTTTTTCCGCGATTATTTCCTGCGTGATCGGGATTTCACCGAGCTCAATCGCTATATTGAGCAAGGGCCAGCCAGCATAGCGACCGCCGCGCTGCTCAACGACGGTTTTAAACTGATCGAGCTTGCTAGCGGCAGCAAGCTGTATAGTGGCTGCGGGATCAACCGTTCCCGGACCCGTGGTTCCGGGAGCGATCCCGTAACTGGCGAGTAAAGCCTGGCCTGCGGGGTAGTCAGCCGCGAAAACAAAGTCGATCGCCGACTGTTTTTTGCGGTTGGTGATGCCGTAGTTTGCGCCTCGATCGAGCAATAACTTGAGCATGTCTGTTTTCCTGTTTTTCGCTGCCAGCATGAGCGCGGTGTTACCGCGTGCATCGGTCTGATCTATGTCTACTTCCTTATCGAGCAAGGCGATAACCATAGTCCTGTACCCTCGAATAGTGGCGACATGCATCGGCCGGAAGCCGAGGGAATTGATCTGCGCTGGATGCGTCGTCTGCTCCAGTAAAGTATTCGCCAGGCGCGGCCATCCCGCCAGCAATGCGGCCATGACCGTGGAATTCCCCAGGTAGTCGCTCACATCCAGGTTGGTACCGTTTGCGATCCACGAGTTAATCAGCACTACATCGTTGCGCTGTATTGCGTTAAAGATATCAGCCCGGCTAATGCCCTGCTCGGTGAGCCCGATATAATCCTCGAGCAGCTTCAGTTTTAGTGCCGCGAGCTCGTGATCCTGTGCCGCGGCTTTGCGATACCAGGCGATAGCCTCGTTTAGCGACTCTGCAGAATTGTCGGCCTTCTCGGTAAGCTGACCCAGGGAGTACTGGGCATCTGCGTAACCCGCCAGTGCGGATTTGCGGTGCAGTTCGGTAGCCTTAACCAGGTCTTTGCTGACACCTTTTCCGGCTCGATACAGGCTTGCCAGTCGATACTGGGCTTCGGGGTCACCTGCTTCTGCCAGGTTTTCCAGGCGACTCGCCGCCTGTGGATAATCACGCAGTCGAATCAGTTTTTCGATTTCATCCATCGACTGGCTAATATTGCTCCACGCGGGAGCGGATAGAAACAGACCAAGCAGAAGCGGCAGAACTGGTTTCATGAGCGCGGCATTACCGGGTTCATGCAGTACCGAACTTGGTTTCGACGCTGATACCGGTTTCCTTGAGAAACCCGGTCGGCAAAATGCCACCGGCATTAACGATGACTGCATCATTGCCCAGTTTAACGGTCTCGCCATTCTGCTCGAGCAAGACCTCGTGCTCCGAAATACTGGAAACGGTCGATGATAAATACAGCTTGATGCGGGATGTCGAAGCATATTCATCGATGCGTTCCCGGTTTTTTGCCTTCGCTCGCGAAAAGCTGTCACTGCGATATGACACTGAAACCTCGGTGCCGTCGGCATCCGCGATCGACAGGGCCGCTTCGAGGGCGCTGTCGCCACCACCGACGATCAAAACTTTTTGTCCGGCGTATTGATCCGGGTCGATGAGTTGATAAACAACCTTGGACAGATCTTCACCCGCAACACCCAGTTTACGAGGCGTGCCCCGCCGGCCTATCGCCAACAGCACCTTGTCGGTGCTGTATTCACCCTGGCTGGTTTTTACCTCGAAGCCAGCTTGCCGCGTCGAGATACTCGCAACCATCGTGTTGTACTGGATTTTTATCCCGGTTTTTACCTCGACCTCCTGCCAGAATTCCAGTAAATCTTCTTTGCTGGTCTCCTTGAAATGCATCTTGCCCGCGATCGGCAAATCGACCGGCTGGGTCATGACGATCTTGCCGCGGGGATACTTGAACACGGTTCCACCCAGTGAATCCTGGTCAATTGCAAGGTAATTCAGGCCGAGTTCCTGTGCTTTCAGGATTGCACCAAATCCCGCCGGACCAGCACCCACAATGATAACCTGGTGCGTATTACTACTTGATTTCGGCAGTTTCTTTGCGAGCGCCTGAATGGAGGTTTTACCCTGCTCGATGGCATTTCGAATCAATCCCATACCGCCGAGTTCTCCAGCGATATAGATACCGGGCACGTTGGTCTCGAACTGGTCATCCACCTGGGGAATGTCGACACCCCTGCTCTCTGTACCGAATACCAGGGTTATCGCATGCACCGGACAAACATCCCTGCAGGCGCCGTGACCGATGCAATTGGCGGGCTCGAGCAATTCGGCCTTGCCATGGAAGATTCCCAGCACGTTGTGGCCAAGCTGTTGCGGACATGCATAGACACATGATTTGCAGCCAATACATTTATTGCGATCGATGATCGGGTGCAGCGAAGCCGGCTCCGCGAGTCCCGTTTCGATGGCTTCCTGACGGACGCGAGCACTAACAACGTGGCGACGATGATGTCGATAAAAGAAAAACGCCAGGATCATCACCACAGGCAAGAGCGATAACCAGTAATCCAGTGAAATCATATACTTATGCAGCTCCATCAATTTAGCCTGTTGGGAAATATTGATTTTATATAAAAAAGGGAAAAATTTCCCACAAATAATTATCATTTTTTGCTATCTTACGTGACTTAACAAAGTCAGACCCTCGTAACCTGACCGATTCGCGTGCCTCGAGGTATTATTTATACTCTTTTTAAGCTACTGAAAAATATACGGATTTGATGAAGTTTTGTTGAACAAGCTGACCCCCTACCTGCTAAAAATAACGGAGATTACCTGGTACTTCGCAATCGTATTGCTGCTGCTTGCGGGTTGGGCTTCGCGCGACCAGCGTTACCTGGTGGCCGAATCAGGGATCGGCTACTGGTTCGGCATAATCGGCGGCTCGATGATGTTGATCCTGTTGATATATCCGCTGCGAAAGCGTTTCCGTCGCTGGGCGGTGATCGGCTCGGTCAAATCCTGGTTTCGGATTCATATGATCCTGGGTCTGGCCGGCCCGGTAATCATTATTTTTCACTCGGGCTTCAAACTCGGCTCGTTTAACAGCAGCGTGGCCTTTTTCTGTATGTTGACGGTCGCCATTAGCGGCCTGGTCGGTAGAAAGCTGTATGCAGGCATTCACCACGGTTTGTATGGCAGCAAGGTGCGCTATGAAGAGTTCTATGCAGGCGACGATCTCGCCAGCCTGTTGTTAAGAAGAGCAGGCGTCGACCGTCGACAGCATGAGCATGGGGTGGTGCCCGGGGGCGAGCGGCGCCTGCAATCGAGAAGAGCAGACACCAGCGATTCTGATATTGCGGATGAATATGAAGAGATCGAAGAAAAATTGACCAACCAGCACACCGGGGTAAACCGGTCGCTCGCTTTCTATCGCTCGATGAATTCGCGTATCACTAAATTACGTCGGCAGGTAGCCCGTTCGAACTTGAATAACGAAAGCCAGCAACTGATCTACCGCAGGTTGAAAGACCTGCGCTCGATCTGTTCGCTGGGAACCAGGGAAATCCTGTTTTCCTACTGGCACATCCTCCATCTGCCGCTTTTTATCATGCTGATTCTGTCTGGCCTGGTGCATGTCGCCGCGGTTCATTTGTATTGATGAGAGCTGTTTATTGTGTACTTTTACTGCTTGCAGCCAGCTACGCTGAAAATGCGCTAGCGATTGAAGTGGAAAAATTCTTCATGCCGGGGGAGTTGATTGCAAGCCATGATGAATTCAAATCAGAGTGCACCAACTGCCATGTTCGATTGCGTGATACGACCCAGAAGGAACTCTGCCTTGGCTGCCATGACCATGAACCGGTGGCCGAGGATATACGCAACAAGCAGGGCTTTCATGGTAAAGACAAGGATGCCAGCAACCTCGATTGTAAAGCCTGCCATAGCGATCACAAGGGCCCTGATGCCAGGATAGTATGGCTGGATGAAGACAAGTTCGACCATCGCTCCACTGATTTCGAGTTAGCAGGTAAACACCAGTCAGCCGACTGTGGCGGCTGCCATAAGAAAGATAAAAAGCATCGGGAAGCAAAACATGCCTGCTATGACTGTCATTCCGAAGACGACGCCCACGATGGCAAGTTTGGCAAAAAATGCGCTGATTGCCATAACCCGAATGCCTGGGGTAAGTCCGAGTTTGATCATGACAAGACAGACTTCAAACTGAAGTTTTTACATCAGCAGGTAACCTGTAACGCCTGCCACCTCAAAGGCAAATACAAAGATACGCCCAGGCGGTGTGTAGATTGCCACGCGATCAGGGATATCCATGCCGAACGATTTGGTAATACCTGTAACGACTGTCACCAGGAGAAAGGCTGGAACAAGTCAATTTTCGATCATGACCGGGATACCAAATATAACCTCGAAGGCAAGCACCGCGAGCAAACCTGTAACGAATGTCATGCGCCCGAATACAGGATTTCAGAAAATGGCAGAAACCCGCGTAACTGCTACAGCTGTCATCGCGCTGACGACGTTCACAAGAGGAGAAATGGCAAGCAGTGCCAGGATTGTCACACGCCCAAAGGCTGGGATATTTCGACTTTCGATCATGACACAAAAACCGACTTTCCGCTGAAGGGTGGACATGAAGAACTGTTGTGTGCGGCTTGCCACCTTCCCGGTGATGAAACCCGGGAAATCGATACCGCCTGTTACAGCTGTCATAAGCTGGACGATGCCCATAAGGAGGAACAGGGCACCGAGTGCAGTCAATGTCACAATGAGATTTCCTGGCAACACAAAGTCCGCTTTGACCATGACCTGAGTGTTTTCCCGCTGATTGGTCAGCATGACGCCACCGGGTGTGAAGCCTGTCACTTAACTTCGGTTTTTGGCGATACCAGTGATCGCTGTGACGATTGTCATCGTGCCGACGATGTACACAAGCAGGGACTGGGTGAGGACTGTGCGCTATGCCATAACTCTAACGCCTGGTTGATCTGGGATTTCGATCACGACGAAACATCATTCAAGCTCAGGCATGCACACGCTGATCTACATTGCCATACCTGTCACTCCAGTCCCCGGCAAGAGTCTAGCGATAAAGACTGGAGTTGTATCGACTGTCACCGCAACGACGACATTCACCAGGGGCAGTTCGGTGACTCCTGTAACCGGTGCCACAAAGAAAAGAGTTTTAGCACTATAAATCTTCGCTAGATCGAGGATCACTGGATAGCGGGGTCAGGGAACATCCGCGGCGGAAAACATATGAAAATCAGAAAAAATAAAGCGATATCCGGACCAGGGCTGCTAAGCCTTCGCTTCTCCTTGACGGCTTTGCTGATGCTGTGCGGCCTTTATGCAGGTGGTGCCACTGCGCTTGAGATTGGCCCGGATTTCGATCATGACGACACGCGCTTTCCGCTGGATTTCAAACATGCCCTGGTGCGTTGCGAAGCCTGTCACGTACAGGGGGTTTTTATTGGTACGCCGACGCAATGCGCCAGATGCCATTCGCTGTCTGGTCGGATAAAAGCCAGCGCCCCGACCAGCCAGCATATACGGGTCATCGGTGAATGCGAGGTTTGTCACACGCCCACGGTATGGACCGACGTGTTTAGAGTGGACCACGTTGCCGTAATCGGAAGTTGTCAGAGCTGTCACAACAGCGTTGTCGCCGGGGGCAAAAATCCCAGGCATGTCGTGAGTTCGAATACTTGCGATGACTGTCACAATACGATCACCTGGGTGGGTGCGCGCTACAATCATGTGGGTATCTCCGGCAACTGTATCCGTTGTCACAATGGTGCAATCGCCGAGGGCAAAAATCCCGGGCACCTCCTGTCCGCCCCTACCTGCGAGGACTGTCATAACACCAGGCGCTGGAGCCCGGCTAGAGTCAATCACGCGTCGGTAATCGGAACCTGTTTCAGTTGCCACAACGGGGTCATCGCCGAGGGCAAAAATCCCGGACACATTCCGTCGAGCAACGCCTGCGAGCTCTGTCATAACACAACCGGCTGGGTTCCGGCGACGCCGTAGTCGAGTCGGTCAGGTGCAGACAGATTGCTCTTTAACCATGACAAGTCATTGCAGAAGCTGTGCTCATGCTGCGTCCAGTGATTGATTGCAGACTCGTAAAATCGCTTGCCGGAATAATCTGTGTCAGCCTCTGGTTGGTTTTTATGCCTGAGGTTTCGGCAGCCAGCTACGAATTTGTCGGCCTGGAAACCGTATTCATTAAACCGCTTCAAGCTACACGGGTGCAACCTCTCGCAATTGTTTTAGCATCAAACCCGCAACCTTTCACCGACCTGTCGCAAACGCAACAGACGGCGTTGCAGGAGCAGTTTGTTTATCAGACGAAGGTTAGGGTAAAAGGAAAAGCCTACTACCGATTGGCGTTGGGAAATTTCCAGAGTACCGCGGATGCAAGAGCGGCTCTCGGCAAACTGAAACCACTTTTTGTCGATGCCTGGATTTACCAGAGGTCAAATGCGGAACGGCAACAAATACGCACATATTTAGAAGATTCAGCCGTCGGCGAGGAACCCAAAGCGGGCGACACACAGCCCGCCGAAACAATCAAAATTGAAGTGGATACCGCTGATACCTTACTACTATCAGCCAGGCAGGCTTTTCTGGATGAAGATTACGCGCGCGTCATTGCAATCACGGAAAAGATTTCAGCAGAATACTGGAACGAAGGCGCGACAGAAAATTTGCCACAGATTCGCGACTCTCTCGAGCTTGCCGGTGCTACCCGCGAACGGCAGGCTGAACTCGCCGGCACCATCGGCGAACGCAGGGCCAGGTTGAACCAGGCGGTGGTGTTGTATGAAACTGCCCTCGATACCGATCCACCTGAAGAGGTTTCGACAAGAATCTCGAATCGCCTGCAGGGTATCCGCACCATGAGTGTCGAGCCAAGGGCACGCCTGGCTGAAGCGGACGAAAAACCTGACGCGGGCGGCTGGGATTATCGTGGTTCGCTATTACAGTATTATCGAGACGATATAATCGATGGATTGAACGATGACGACGACGGTCCCGAGTCGGTCAACCGCCTTTTTGTTACCAACGTCGGCCTGCAAATGGCACGCAGGACAGAGGCCGATGTATGGGCGATCGGGCTTGATGCCAGTTTAATCAATGACCTGCAGGAGGATGAAACCGATTCATCGGTTTCAAGTGCAAATATCAGTTACTCCACGGAAGATCTGCGTCTGGTCGGCGGGCGTCAAACTCGCACTCTCACGGGAGTAAACCAGCGCTTTGACGGTATTTCCTATAAAGATACATCGCGTTCTGCATTTCAGATGACCTACGCATTAGGCTACCTGGTACAGTCTTACTATGACGATGTAGATACCGACCATTCTTTCTATGGCGTAAATATATCCTTTAGCCCCTACGACTCCGTGGACGTGGATTTGTATTTCGTCGAGCAGGAAATTTCAGGGCTTACCGACCGGCAGTCCGTGGGTAGCGAAATCGAATATCGAAACGAGGTCAGCTTTGTTTACGGCATCATTGACTACGATACCTTCTACGAGGATTTGAACAATCTCACGCTGATTGCAAATTACCGCTATAGCCCTCAATGGGATTTTAATCTAACCGCCAATTATGGATACTCCCCAACCCTGTCAACGCTCAATGCTTTGCAGGGGCAATCGGTAGATTCGATCGACGGACTTACGGACAGGCTTACAGATGACCAGATCTACCAGCTAGCACAGGACCGAACCAGCCGTGCTACCAACCTTTATTTCGGCGGCAACTACCAGATCGATACCGACAGGCAGATATATTTCGATTTATCGACTTTTTATCTGGATGCAACAGAGCAATCGGACGGCATACTGGCGATCGATGACACCGATAGTACGCAGGTATCGCTGGACTATTCTGTCAGGGGCTACTTTTTGCAGGATGATTACAGCACGGTCGGCTTGCGCTTGCTGAACTCGACCTCGAGCGACACCCAGTCAGTTCGTCTGCGATCCCGATTCCCGGGCTATCTCGATTTGATTTACGACCCGCGAGTTCGGCTGGACAACCGCCAGGGTAAAGACGGCAGACCCGATCAATGGATACTGAATACGGCGCTCAAGCTAACCTATCGGGCGACCAAAAAACTGAATTTCGAGACCGATTTTGGTATCGAATACTCCGATCTGGATTTACCCAACCAGGACAGACAGATAACTTACAGGCTGTATGCCGGGTATGCCTATTTCTTCTAATATCGATAGCGTAAGGGTTGGTAACAAAATCCTCCTGCTTTCAGACAAAGGGCTCAGTTTATCCAGTGAGTGATATGGGCATGCTCGCAGGGGATGCCTGGAATTGTATTAAAAGGATCAACACTTTAGCGAATTATTCCCCTATCAAGCCTTCTTATTTTGGGATATTATTCCCATTATTACTAACTATATCAACAATACAGGGCAGATTTCTCAATAAAAAGGCGGCTTGACCGTTAGGAAATACAAGGTAAATCAATCACTTAAGATAATGACGCTGACCATGCTCATACCAGGGATGTTTCGAACGCTGACTGGCGGCTTATTCGCATGCCTGCTAGGCGTGCTTGTCGCCGGGTGCGGTGGCGGTGCGGGAGATGCCGAGCTGCCGCAGGTAGAGGCGCCCGCAGTAGCACCCAGAGCCGTCGAAATAGTTGCCAGAACGGGGCCTGTCGTCGCGGTTCGAGTCGGTCAGACGGCCAACCTTAGCGACCTCAATTCGTATACGTCGTCGGAGAAACCATTGGGCTTTCAGTGGTCCTTCTCGTCTAAACCCGATGGCAGTAACGCGGTACTGCAAAACGCCACCACGCAGAATCCCAGTTTCGTCGCCGATGTCCGGGGAGACTACAGGGCCCAACTCGTCGTCAACGCCGATGGAATTTACAGCGAGCGCGCGGTGCAACTTGTCGTGGCCACCGTTAGTCCCGAACGACCAACCGGCCCTGCCAATCACGAGGGATTGTCATCAATTTGTCTGGATTGTCATAGCGACGAAGTCGATGCTTTACCGGGGCCGGGCAAGATACCAGGTAAGTCGGCGAATCACATCGCTGCCAGTAGTATGTGCGAAACCTGCCATACCCCGCTGGGTTTTGACATGGTTACTTTTGTCGACCACCAGGAAGTGTTTGGCAACTGCAGCCAATGCCATAACGGCGTGGTGGCCATCGGTAAATCCGATTTTCATCTAGCGACCAGCGCCGAGTGCGATAACTGCCACAATACCACCAGTTTTTTCGAGCTTGGCACGGACGGCAAGTTTGATCACACGGGTATATCGAGTGGATGCCTGGGCTGTCACAATGGTATTGCGGCCATAGGCAAGACAACGACTACAGCCGACATCCCGCCCGGCACTCACCCGGTCACCAACTCGGACTGCATATCCTGTCATACGACTGAAACCTTCCTCAATGCATTCCCCGACCATACCGGCCCCGATGTTGTCGGTGCGGGTATCACCTGTGATTCCTGTCATGGCGTTTCGGCGATTGGGCCACCCAACGGTCATCCCATCCCGGCAGTCGATTGTGGTACCTGCCATGGGATCGTGAGCTTTAATATGGGCGGCGTGTTCAACCATCGCCTGATTGATTCCTCAGTACAAAGCTGCGAATCCTGCCACAATGAGACCAACACGATTAATGCGCCGCCGAAGTCATCCGCGCCTAATCCCCATCCAGCGACCATCGCCGATTGCGGCACCTGCCACGGTACCGATACCTTCGTCGGCGGATTCGATCATACCGGCATCGTCAGTGATTGCGGGCTCGCCTGTCATATTGCCGATGGATCCGGTACGGCGCGCGGCATGCCTCCCAGCACCCCTTTATATGCCCACATGCCGACGCTTCTAGATTGCAGTGTTTGCCATACCCCGGGCACATTTAGCACCGGCACCTATGATCATGCCAATGTCAATAATGGTTGCACGGCTTGCCACAACGACGTGATCAGTGCGGGCAAGCCCGTTAACCACATACCGACCGTCCCCGACAACCAGGATTGCGCCGATTGCCACTTCAGCACAACTACCTTTACCGGGGCAATATTCAACCACGCGGGCGTTTTTAACAACTGCGTGTCCTGTCACGACGGTAACATCAGTACCGGCATGCCTGGCAACCATCTGCCGACAGCCCAGGACTGCGTCGTTTGCCACACCACCACAGACCCGTTCAAGCCGGCGCTGAACTTCGCTCACACGAGTATCACTGGCAATTGTCAAAGCTGCCACAATGGCAACCCCGATTATGTCGCCGTGGGTGCACTAGACAAGAAGCCTAATCATATCCCGGCACTGGAGGTATGCAGTGATTGTCATGACTCAAGCACAACTTTTACTTCGACAACGTTTCTCGCGACGCAACATGTAAACATCACCAATGGCTGCGAAGGTTGTCATACCAGTCAATTCTTTCCCGCTAATCCTCTACTCGTAAAAACAGCAAGCCATGTGCCGACTAGCCAGGATTGCGATACTTGCCATACGGTGGCCGGGTTCACACCAACCACGATGCTGGCTCACGAGGGTATTACCGGTAATTGTGTTTCCTGCCACGATGGCAACTTTGCTGGAATAGGCGCCAGGGGGAAGACACCCACACCGCCACATCCCGCGACCACAAACGATTGCGCTTTTTGTCATAACACGACTGATTTTGCCGACGCATATGTCGACCATACCGACCCCGCCGTGCTGGCCGCACGCTGCGATTCCTGCCATGACGGTGTCACCGCCACTGGCAAAAATGCGAAGGTCAATCCTCCCCATGTGGTAACCACCGAGGATTGCCGTGTCTGTCACGTGGCCGGCGGGACTTTCGCACCAGCTGTATTCAATCATACCGGTATCGTTGATAACTGCGCGTCGTGTCACAATGGTATCGACGCAACCGGCACCGCTGCCAAAATCAACCCGGCGCACATCCCCATCACCCAGGATTGCTCGGTATGTCATACACCGACTTCCTTTGCCAATGCAAGGTTTGAACACCAGGGTATCGTCAACAACTGTGCATCCTGTCATGACGGTGATACTGCTACCGGCAAAGGCAACTTCCATGTGCCGACCAACGGCGATTGCGTCGACTGCCATCAAACCACTGGTTTCAAACCTGCGAGCTTTAGTCACGCGGGCATCGTGGATAACTGCTCGTCCTGTCACGGCGCCGGTTTCGCGACACCCAAGAAAACCAGTCATGTCGTGACCAATGAGGATTGCGGTGTCTGCCATAACACGGGCGGCTTCGTCCCGGCAACCTTCGATCATACCGGCATCGTCAACAATTGCGCGTCCTGCCATGACGGCAATACGGCGACGGGCATGATGGATGCCGTGCCGGCGCATATTCCGACCAGCCTGGACTGTTCCTCCTGTCATACTACCGCAACCTTCGCTGGCGGTAGCTGGACGCACGATGCCAGCAGTGTCGATAACTGCGATACCTGTCACTCACCAGGCGGCGGCGCGACCTCCAAACCGGGCGGGCATTTAAATACGACTTTCCAGTGCGACCTCTGTCATACCACCAATGGCTGGGCACCGACCAGCTTCAGCCATAGTCCCCAGGGGGACTACCCGGGCAATCACCGCAATGATCCAGGCTGTACCGCCTGCCACGGTAGTCCCATAGATGATACGATTCCGTATCGCTGGCCGCAGTACGCTCCGGACTGTGCGGCCTGTCATGCGAATGATTTCGAACGCAAAGGGGATCACATTGGTGGCGAAAACGGTACGGTCTCACAGAACAGGAATTGTGCCGGCAGCGGTTGTCACCGTGTTAGTGACAGAAAATTTGATTGATATAAAATCATCCATAAATCGATTTAGCGACCAACCGTTAGCCGTGCACAAACAACATCAAACAAATCTAATCCGTTAAACACTATGTCTTCATTAAAGTTAGTAACATCGATAAAGTTACTCATTGCAATACTCATCGCGATAACGCTGACCGCAGTGGTTACCTATTTTGCGACTACCCGGTTATCCAGTCCGGTAGAACGGGACCTTATGCAGGAGTTCAAGGCCACCCCGTCTGTTACCACCACCCCAGGCAAGCAGGATTCAACGACTGATCTCGAATCAGTCGACGTATTACTGGTCGGCCTGAAGCAACGACTGGAAGCGCAGCCGGACGATGTCGATGGATGGGTATTACTGTCAAAATCTTATTACCACCTGAATCGCCTCGAAGAGGCGGAGGCAGCGTTCGAAAAGGCCAAAGCCCTGGGCTATACAGGCAGCTGGCAACCATTACCGCGGATTGATTCTTTCAGTCAGAACGATTCTTCCTCAATCGATTTTCGAGACTACAAGATTAAGTCGGGCAATGACCAGGCAGGCGCGAATGCATCTGCGGGTTTAAAGCTAAGGGTATCGCTAAACCCGGCTCTGCAAAACGAACTATCGCCCGATGCTGCAGTATTCGTCTTCGTGCGCGCAGTGGAGAACCCCGGTCCGCCCCTTGCCGTGGTACGTAAAACAGTTGGCGAATTACCATTCGAAATAACATTAAATGACAGTCATGCGATGATACCGAGCAGAACAATTTCCGGTGCTAATAATATAATTGCAGGGGCCAGGGTATCAGTCTCGGGAAATCCCGCGAGACAGCCGGGAGATTACGAACAGCTGTCAGACTCGATTTCCGCAGATTTCAGTGAAACGCTTGAACTGGTCATCAACGATAAAATTTAAAAATAACCGGGGTCAGACTGAGGTTTCAACTTATCGCGCAGATGAGCCGCGGCCCGTCACCTGCGCCGAACAGCTCCGCTAAAGCTCTAATAACTCGCTGCAATCTTAAGATCCCGGCAGTCCGATGCATCGGTAAACGTTGGCGTGTTTTGCAGGATGATAGTAATAGTCGTTATTCCCGCTTGCGCACACTACTGCCCCGAATAAAAACAACTGATCGCTAGTTCACTGGCGTCCAAAGGCTACCTCGGGAGTAAGTCCGCAAAAGGCGCTCCCAAACGGCAAAAAACGCCGTTTGGTCCATCCATGGAATCGCTTGGAGCTCGGCATCCATGCCTCGCTACACTTTTGCGGACTTACTCCCGAGGTAGCCACTCACTATCAGGGCATTTTATTCCGGGCAGTAGTGTGCGCAAGCCTGCACGGCTCGGCAGGGATCTTATATCGTGACTTTATTGAGAGATCCCGGCGGTCCGACGTATCGGTAAACGCTGGCGCGTTTTCCGGGATGAAGCCGCCTTAGGGCCCTAAATCGAAATACTATTGAAAGATCCCGGATAACTGCTGCGCAGTTTCCGGGATGAAGCCGCCTTAGGGCTCTAAATTGAAATACTATTGAAAGATCCCGGATAACTGCTGCGCAGTTTCCGGGATGAAGCCGCCTTAGGGCGGCTTCACTTGATACGATTTTCAGCAGAGCGCGCGTGCGCCACCAGACCCTCACCGCGTGCCAGTGTCGAGGCTATCTTACCGAGTTCGGCAGCACCCTGGGCAGAACATCCGATCAGGCTGGAGCGCTTTTGAAAATCGTAAACCCCGAGTGGTGACGAGAAGCGTGCCGTGCGTGAGGTGGGCAAGACATGATTCGGACCGGCACAATAGTCACCCAGTGCTTCCGCGGTATAACGACCCAGAAAAATCGCGCCGGCATGACGGATCGATTTAGCCACTTGTTGCGCATTCTCGACCGACAGCTCGAGGTGCTCCGGCGCGATGTAATTGGCCACATCTATCGCCTCGGCCAGATTCCCGACCTTGATTAATGCACCACGGACACTCATCGACTGATCGATAATCTGTTTACGCGGCATCTCCTCGATTAAACGCTCGATACTTGCCTCGACCCGGTCGAGAAATTCACTGTCCGGGGACAGCAGAATGGCCTGGGCATCTTCGTCATGTTCGGCCTGTGAAAACAGATCCATCGCTATCCAGTCCGGATCGGTATTGCCATCGCAGATAACCAGTATCTCGGATGGACCGGCTATCATGTCTATGCCGACCGTCCCAAACACCATGCGTTTCGCGGTGGCGACATAGATATTGCCGGGCCCGACGATCTTGTCGACGGCCGGTACCGTCGCGGTGCCATAGGCGAGTGCCGCCACCGCCTGGGCTCCGCCAATCGTAAATACCCGGTTGACGCCGGCGATATGCGCTGCGGCCAGTACCATTTCATTGACTACCCCCTGCGGGGTTGGTACCACCATGATCAGTTCGCCTACCCCGGCAACCACCGCGGGGATTGCGTTCATCAGTACCGAGGAAGGATAAGCCGCCTTGCCGCCGGGCACGTAAAGTCCAACTCGATCGAGAGGGGTAATCTGCTGCCCGAGCAGCGTACCGTCAGCCTCGGTATATTCCCATGACTCCAGTTTCTGATGCTCGGCGTATGCCCGAATTCTCTGTGCCGCCTGTTCAAGCGCATCACGCTCCGCTGCGGGTATATCCTGATAAGCCTGCTGTAAGCGCTCTGCTGGCATTTCCAGTGCCGCCACCGAGGCAGCGTCAAGTCCGTCGAAACGTTGGCTGTACTCGAGCAAAGCGCTATCGCCATGACTTTTAACCGCGCGTAAAATTTCGTTAACGGTGGTGAAGACTGCATCGTCGGAAACTGATTCCCAGGCGAGAAGTTTACCGAGCTCAAGTTGAAACTCGCTATTACTGCTGTCAAGGCGGTTGATGTTCAAATTATTCCACCGCCGCTTCGATAATTTCCACAATATTCCTGATCGGCTGATTTTTCATCTTCAGCGAAGCCCGGTTAATGATCAGGCGTGAACTGATATCCATGATATGTTCGAGTGGGGTCAAACCATTCGCCTTCAAGGTATTACCGGTATCGACCAGGTCGACGATAATATCAGCGAGTCCGACCACCGGGGCCAGCTCCATTGAACCGTAAAGTTTGATCAACTCGACCTGCCGCCCCTGGTCAAGAAAAAACTGGCGGGTAATTTGCGGGTATTTGGTCGCCACCTTGAGACGCGTGCGTGGCAATGGTCTGTCGGCATAACCGGCGGTCATCATCTTGCAGGGCGCAATTTTCAAATCGACCCGCTCGTACAAACCCTCGCCGCCATGCTCGGCGAGCACGTCCTTACCCGCCACACCGAGATCAGCCGCACCATACTGAACGTAGGTGGGTACATCCGCGGAGCGGATTAACACCAGCTTGATGTGATCATGATTGGTTGCGAACACCAGCTTGCGACTAATGGACAAGTCATCAGTGGGTTCTATTCCAGCGCGCGCCAGCAGGGGCAGCGTTTCATCTAGAACTCTACCCTTGGCAAGCGCAATGGTTAACTCTGTGGACATGATCTATCAACCGGGAACGCGCTGGATCCTGGCACCCAGACCGGCAAGTTTTTCTTCGATGTGATCATAGCCCCTGTCGATATGGTAAATACGGTCCACCACGGTCTCTCCCTTGGCCACCAGTCCTGCCAGAATCAGGCTGGCCGAGGCGCGTAAATCGGTTGCCATTACCTGCGCCCCGTTAAGCTCTTCAACACCCTTGATTATTACCGTATTGCCTTCGATATGAACGTTTGCACCGAGGCGCACAAATTCCTGGATGTGCATGAAGCGATTTTCAAACACGGTCTCGGTAACCGAACCGGTACCCTCGGCGATCGCGTTTAATGCGCAAAATTGTGCCTGCATATCGGTCGGGAACCCGGGATAGGGAGCGGTTCTGATGTTAACCGAACGTGGCTTACGTCCCTCCATATCGAGTTCAATCCAGTCATCACCGATATCGATTGAGGCGCCAGCTTCTTCGAGTTTGGCTAGCACCGCATCCAGCAGACGGGGATCGGTGCGCTTGATCAAAACCTTACCGCCGGTAATCGCCGCCGCCGCCAGGTAGGTACCTGTTTCGATGCGATCGGGCAACACCGAATAGTCGCAGCCCTGCAGATTTTTGACACCGTGAATGGTAATCGTATCAGTACCGGCATTTTCGATCCGCCCGCCCATCGCGTTAATAAAATCGGCGAGATCTACTACCTCGGGTTCGCGCGCCGCATTTTCGATAACCGTAGTGCCGTCGGCCAGCGCAGCAGCCATCATCAGATTTTCAGTACCCGTTACTGTAACCTGATCCATTACGATACGCGCCCCTTTGAGTCGGGCGCAACGCGCCTTGATATAGCCTTGTTCAACATCGATATTCGCGCCCATGGCCTCGAGACCGCTAAGATGCATATCAACCGGACGCGCACCAATGGCACAACCGCCGGGCAGCGACACCTCGGCTTCGCCATAGTGGGCCAATAGCGGTCCGAGCACCAGGATCGACGCGCGCATGGTTTTAACCAGCTCGTAAGGGGCAAAGGTACTTTCCAGTGTCGTCGGATCTACCTCGATACTCATTTTCTCACCGATGGTCAGCGACACCCCCATGCGACCGAGCAGTTCCATGGTGGTGGTAACGTCATGCAAATGCGGAACATTACGAACTATTACAGGACTGTCTGCCAGCAAGGTGCCCGCAAGAATCGGCAGTACCGCGTTCTTGGAACCGGAGACGCGCACTTCTCCCGACAGTGGCGCACCGCCATTGATGATCAACTTATTCATGCAAAGTCACAGCAAACAGGGGCGGACATTCTAACAGGAAAAATCCGCAATGTGGGGTGAGGCAGTCATTAAAAAACGCCCTTTACAGAAACGCCACGCGCTTGTCTCGACTAAATAATGAAAGTAGCTTCCACTATTCCTGATTACGCTCCTGCAAGGTCTTGATCAACCCGTCGACGCCATTTTTTTTGATTGCGCGCGCAAAACTCGAACGGTAATTGGTCACCAGGCTGACTTCATCAACACTGACATCAAACACCTTCCAGCCATTCTCACCGCGGCGCAAAGTATAATTGATCGGGATTGGAAATCCGCCCGCCTGCTCGATCTCGATCCTGACCGTAACCAGGCCTTCAGACTCGGTACCTTCCATGGGCAGAAAAATCAGTTCCTGGTCGGTATATTCGAACAGGGCGGAACTATAGGTACGCACCAGTAACTGGCGAAACTGGCTAACTATCGCCGGTTTCTGAGCCGTGCCAACTTCATCTTTATATGACCCCAGCGCCAGATCAGTCATCGCCACGAAATCAAAATGAGGCAACACCAGTTCATCGACCATTTTATAGACCGTATGCGGGTCACTTTTAAAGGTACCCATATTCGCCTTGAGTTCGTCCACCACGCTCTCTACCGTTTCCCTGACCAACTGTTCGGGCCCGGTTGCCCCCATGGCAGGGAATGTAGCCAGCATGATTAAGCCCACAATTATATTTTTCACTGAAATACTCCACTCACACTTTTTAGCTTTGACACATAGTTATTGAAATCATTCACTGAACGTAAATATTCCGCATACGCGAGCACATACGCCTGTAACGCGGTGATTATTTCATCGGCTTCTTCGAGCCCCGCCTCGAAATCGGAGTAGGCTGCTATCATCCAGCGTCTTGCGGACTTGGAACTTTTCCGCATAGAACCGACGGACTTATACTTGGCCTGCATCGAGAGATATTGTTCGCGCACCTGGAACGGGATGCCCATGCGCGCAAATGACGCCTTGTGCACCAGTGCATCCAGCTCAGCCTGCGCCTGCACTACCTGTGCCGGCTGCCTGCCCTGCTCCCATTGCCAGCTCATACCGAGTAACGGCGACATAGCCGCGTGGTTGAAAGGATCATAAATATACGGATTGTCCAGCGAATCACGTTCCGGCGCATAAGCCAGCGACCCGGCGACGCCGGCATAGACAATCGGCCTTTTAGTTGCGCGGTTGGCCTCCACCAGCGCACGGCGCGCATTCAGGCCGGCTTCAACCTGCTTCAGCTCAACCCGATTCGACCGCGCCAGGTCGATCCATTCCTGCAGGCTTTCCGGTGGCAATTCGAGGGGCTGCAGGCGTCGATCGGCGAGCTCGATGATATCTTCAGTTCGACCCGTCAATAACTTGAGACCGGCCATCGCAATTTCCTCCAGGGCATTCGCCTCGGCGAGAAAGTTGTCGATCAGACCAAGCCCTGATTCAAGTGCATACCTGTCGGATAAAGTAGCCTTGCCAGAGCCGTCATCAATCCATTGTTCAACCAGGCCAAGTGCACTCGCGAGGCGTTTGCGCACATCATTGAGTAACAAACGGCTATCACGCGCAGTCAGGTAGCCATAATAGGCCTTGACCACCTGCAGACCGACCTGATCCCGCTGCAGGGTGACGTCCTGCTGTTTGATCAGAACGTTGCTTTGCGCAGCTTTCTCGTAACTCTCGATGCGCCCGAAGGTTGTCAGCGGTTTTATGATGCTGAACTTCAGGCCACCCCACAGTGAAAGGCCATCATCGAAATCATACTGGTCATCACGCGGTTCACAATCACCACTACAGGAGTTTTCCCCACCCTCGTAAAAACCACCATCCACACCCGTGGACAAGGCAAGAAAACTGTCTACCGAGTAACGTAATCCGTCCCCTCCTTCGGCTTCCTGCAACAAGCCCCGCGCCTTGCGTACGAAGGCCTCTTTTTCATCGATCCGGGGATCGTGTGCCATGGCCAGCTCGATGGCTTGCGCAAGGTCGAGCTTGTCCTGCGCATAAAGCCCGAAACTGGTGCAGAGCAGTGCGCTCAGACTGATCAATATTGACGAAACCTTAATCATAATCGCACATCTTCCTTAATCAGGCTGAACAGAAGCTGACTCGAATCACCAGTCAAAAATAAATTCACGCAGAGTCTATCCTCTAAAACGTCCCAAGTGAACGCCGAACCTGTCAATTACGCTTCATTCCTATGAATTACTGGCAAAATTGTCGCATAATCGTTAGTGTTCGCTTCCTCAAACTAATAACACTACTTTAGTATGTCCATACCTTTAACCGATCGACATAGCTTTAGCTATGATGAACTCATCGCCTGCGGTAAAGGCGAGCTGTTCGGACCCGGCAACGCGCTATTACCACTACCACCGATGTTGATGTTCGACCGTATCACAAACATTGATGAAGTTGGTGGTAAATATGCAAAAGGAGAAATAGTTGCAGAGCTCGATGTTGATCCTGATCTCTGGTTCTTCAAATGCCATTTTGCAACCGACCCGGTAATGCCGGGCTGTCTCGGCCTGGACGCGATGTGGCAATTGATCGGGTTTTATCTGGGCTGGAAAGGCGGCCCCGGACATGGCCGCGCCCTCGGCGCCGGCGAAGTCAAGTATTTCGGACAGGTATTACCCCAAGCTGAACGCGTCACTTACCGAATCGATATAAAACGTGTGATCATGCGCAAACTGGTGATGGGTATCGGTGATGCCGCGATGGAGGTCGATGGCAGGGAGATCTATAACGCCAGGGATTTGCGCGTCGGGCTATTCACCTCGACTGCCGATTTCTAACAATCATATACACCACGTCTTGAGCATGCTTAGCTACATCGCCGCCGTCGTCGCAGGGTTGGCACTACTGATCTGGAGCGCTGATAAATTTGTCGAGGGTGCCGCTGCCCTGGCTCGTCTGCTGGGTGTGTCGATTATGATTATCGGTATTACCATAGTGGGCTTCGGGACTTCAGCGCCGGAGATTGTCGTCTCTATCATTTCAGTTATGCAGGACACACCCGATCTCGCCATCGGCAACGCGCTTGGCTCCAATATTGCCAACATAGGATTAATCCTTGGTGTCACCGCCATCCTCGTACCAATTCCGGTCGCGACACACCTGTTTAAAAACGAATATCCATTACTGGTACTGGCCACGGTAGTAATGGCCTGGAGCCTGTTCGACTTATCGCTGGATATTGTCGATGGTTTCGCCCTGCTGGGCCTGCTGGCACTGTGCCTTTTACACCTGATACGTGAACATCGACGGCATCCGGCCCAGTATGCCAGGGAGGAACACGAGAGCGAGGAGATGGTTCATCCCATGAAGATGCCCGCGGCCATCGGCTGGTTGACGCTGGGACTACTGATGCTGGTCGGCAGTTCCAAGTTGCTGGTCTGGGGGGCTACCGGCATCGCCCTGGCGCTGGGTGTCAGTGAATTGATCATCGGCCTCACTGTGGTGGCGCTGGGTACCAGCCTCCCCGAACTGGCGGCATCAATAGCGAGCCTGAAAAAAGGCAAACCGGATCTTGCTATCGGTAATGTCATCGGTTCGAACCTGTTTAATTCGCTCGCAGTCATCGGACTGCCTGCATTACTCACCAACTTCAGTATCGATGCTGCCGCGCGCTCGCGCGATTTAGTGGTCGTAATCGGTCTGACATTGATGCTGATATTGATGTCGCGCTTCCCGACTGCCGTGCCCCGCCACCTGACTCGTAGCAAGGGCGTTGTCCTGCTCGCGGCTTTTGTCATTTACCAGCTATATTTGTATTATGGGGCCGTCGTGAGATAACTATGACAAAACACGCCTTCATCGAACTTGGCCTGGCGGTACTCAATACCGAAGCGGAAGCAATTTCAGCCCTGACCGGGAGACTGGATCGGGGATTCCATGATGCCTGCGAGCTGGTATTAGAATGCTCAGGCCGCATAGTGGTAACCGGTATGGGTAAATCCGGCCATATCGGCAACAAAATTGCAGCCACGCTGGCGAGCACCGGGACACCGGCCTTTTTCATGCACCCCGGCGAAGCCAGTCACGGCGATCTCGGCATGATCACCGCAGATGACCTGGTTATCGCTTTGTCGAATTCCGGCGAGACCAGTGAAATTACATTATTGCTGCCCTTGTTAAAACGCCTTGGTATTCCATTGCTGGCACTAACCGGAAACCCCGCATCCACGTTGGCACGCAGCGCCAATATTCATTTAGATGTCAGTGTCGCAAGGGAGGCCTGCCCGTTAGGACTGGCGCCCACTTCCAGCACCACGGCGACCCTGGCCATGGGTGATGCGCTGGCGGTGGCAGTACTAGAGGCACGCGGTTTCACCGAGGAAGATTTCGCCCTGTCACATCCTGGTGGTAATCTTGGGCGGCGTTTGCTCCTTCGTGTCAGCGACATCATGCATACCGGCGATGGCATTCCACTGGTCACCGCCGAAACTACGCTCAAGGACACTTTGCTGGAAATGACCGCCAAGGGTCTCGGCATGGTAGGAGTTATCGATGCAGCAGGGAACCAGCTCGTGGGGGTTTATACCGATGGCGATTTACGTCGCACCTTCGAAAAAATGCCGGATATCGAGTCCGCACTGGTGCGGGATTACATGACCGCAAACTGCGTAACCATCGAAGCGGATCGTATTGCCAGCGAGGCTTTGAAAACCATGCACGATAAGAAAATTAACGCGCTGATGGTGGTTGGAAAAAATTTGACCGTTCAGGGTGCATTAAACATGCATGATCTATTAAGAGCTGGTGTTGTATAGGAGAGAGCAATGACCGGCAGCGTTAATGAAATCGCCACACAAATTCGCCTGCTTATACTGGATATCGACGGGGTGATGACCGATGGTGGTCTGCAATTCGATAACCGGGGAGAAGAATATAAAACTTTCAATTCCCTGGACGGCCATGGCATTCGCATGCTGCTCGAATGCGGTATCGAGATTGCGGTAATTACCGGCCGCAATTCGGGAATCGTCAGCCACCGCATGAACGAACTTGGGGTCACGCATATTTACCAGGGTTACCGTGATAAATTACTGGCATATGAAAAATTGTTACAGGACACCGGTCTCGAGTCCGGGCAGACCGCCTATGTCGGCGATGACTTACCGGATTTACCGGTAATGCGCAGAGTTGGCCTGGCTATTGCGGTGCAAAACGCCCACGTCTTCGTGAAACAACATTGTGACTGGGTTACTACCGCGCGTGGCGGCAACGGGGCGGTACGGGAAGTAACCGATTTCATCTTACAGGCACAATCATTGCTCGCAGACAGGCAGGACAGTTACCTCGAATGAAACCACGCCTTCTTGTCCTGGTCATTATTCTTGGCATTGCTGCGGTTGCCCTCGGCTGGGTGTACGAATCACGCCTGCGCCCGCAGGATGAAAAGGCCGAGTTAATTATTCCTAACAATATCGACTACTTTCTTACCAATCTGCGCTATCGCGCGATGAACACCGAAGGCAACCTCGATTTCGAGTTTAACAGCCCCCGGCTTGAACACTATCCAGTCAACGACGTGAGTAACATCGATGTACCATCGATACAGATATACCGCGAAGCCGATCACTGGTTAGTCGATGCGCTTAACGGTGAGTTCCGGCACCAGGATAATTCATTGCGCCTGCGCAATCAGGTAGTAATACAAAAACAGGGCGACAATCCCTTCCAGATGTATACCGAGAGCATACGTTTTGAACCCGATCTGGATCTGGTTACCAGTGAGGCGAAAGTATTAATGCGCAGTAAACAGACTCAAATCGAAGCCGAGCAAGCCATTTTCGATCTCTCCGGCAAGATTTATCGATTCAGTAAAACACGTTCGGTTTATAGTCATGGCGATAGTTAAGTTCGCTGCGCTGCTGTTACTGCTGCTGCCCTGCCAACTCTGGGCGCTCGCTACCGACCGTGATCAACCAATAGAAGTCGAAGCCGACGCGCTCGAAGTCAGGGAACAGGAAGGAATCAGCATTTACCAGGGCAACGTCAAGCTGGTACAGGGTAGCCTGGAAATTAATGCAGACCGCGTGGTGATCCACTTCAATGAAGCCAACGAACTGACACTGATGGAAATGACGGGTACGCCGGCGACACTGCGGCAGCTCGACGACAATCAACAGGTAATATGGGGGGAGGCAAAGCAAATCGACTACACGCAATCTAAATCACTGTTAGAACTGCGCGATTCCGCCCGTTTAAGTCAGGCAGGAGATATTATCGAGAGTGACCTGATTCGCATCAACACCGAGAGCAGCAGTCTTCAGGCAGGCAGTATGGAATCTGATCAACGGGTGAAGATGCTGATCCAGCCGAAACAAGATTCAGTAGCCCCTGAATAGATCGTAGATGAGCGATACAAATTTACTCGAGGCCACAGAGTTGGCCAAGTCATACCGAAAACGCGAGGTTGTTAAATCGGTTTCGATGCATGTCAGGGGTGGCGAGATCGTTGGCTTGCTGGGTCCTAACGGTGCCGGAAAAACCACCTGCTTTTATATGATTGTCGGCCTGATCAACAATGATTCGGGTGTCATCCGCCTCAACGACAAAACCATCAGTCATTTGCCGATGCACAGTCGGGCTAAACTGGGCATTGGCTATCTACCCCAGGAAGCCTCCGTGTTTCGGAACCTCACGGTGCAACAGAATATTCTGGCCATCCTGCAACTACGCAAGGACCTCGATAGTTCCGCACGCAAAGAAATACTGGAACGCTTGCTGGAAGAGTTTCAAATAGAACATTTGCGCGAAACCGATGGAATATCGCTTTCTGGAGGCGAACGTCGCCGCGTCGAAATCGCGCGAGCACTGGCAAACCAGCCCGAATTCATCCTGCTCGATGAGCCCTTCGCCGGAGTCGACCCGATTTCGGTCATCGATATCCAGTCAATAATCCGTCAACTCGCCGAGCGCGGTATTGGTGTGTTGATAACCGACCACAATGTACGCGAGACCCTGGGAATATGTGATCGCGCTTACGTCATGGGGGATGGCGAAGTTCTGGCCGAAGGCAATGCGACGCAGATCCTGGAAAATAAAATAGTCAGAAAGATTTACTTGGGCGATGATTTTAAGCTATAACTAGGAGCATGGGAGATAATAGATATCCTGGCGGAAAATCAAACAAGAAACGGCCCCGCCTATGAAACAAAGCCTGCAACTGCGAATAGGGCAAAGCCTCACGATGACGCCTCAGTTGCAGCAGGCAATAAAACTGCTGCAGCTTTCCTCGCTGGAATTGCAAACCGAAATCCAGGCTACACTCGACGCCAATCCGCTACTCGATCAAGACGATAATCTCGGTGAAATAACCGTTATCGATCCAGATGCAACCCGCGAAAGCGGCGGCAATGGCGAAGACGTTACCGATTTCAAAAACCCTGCAAACAAGGTCGCCGAAAATCGCGCCGAGCAAATGTTACCGGATGAGCTCGAAATCGATGCTCGCTGGGACCAGATCTACGATAATCTGCCGAATTCATCTAATCAGTCCAACAGTCCAGCGACTGACAACCGCGATATGTTTGAAAACCAGGCGGGAGCAGAGGATACTCTAAAGACCCACCTCACCTGGCAACTTGACTGCTCTCATTTATCCGAAACCGATCACGATATCGGTCTTGCGATCATCGACTCTATCGACGACAACGGCTACCTGACAGAAAGCGTCGAGGATATTCATGAAGGCCTGGCACGACAACACGACACGCTGGAAATCGACGAGGTCGAGGCAGTACTGCACCTGGTACAACGTTTCGATCCGGTCGGAGTTGCGGCATCCTCACCCAGTGATTGCATGGCGATCCAGCTGGGGCAATACGATCCTGAAACACCCCATCTCACCAAAGCGCTGGTGCTGGTAGAAAAATACCTCGAGCAACTTGCCAGTAATGACGTAGCCTTGCTCAAACGTCGGCTGCAGGCTAGCGATAGCGAGCTGGCTGAAATTATCAAACTGATCCAGAGCACCAACCCGCATCCCGGTCACAGCATCAGTCAAAACCATGCCGAGTATGTCGTCCCGGACGTATATGTGAGCAAACACTCGGGCAGATGGCGGGTCAGTGTCAACCCCGATCACGCACCGCGCCTCAGGGTTAACGATCAATATGCGAGCCTGATAAAACGCAGCGACAGCAGTGCTCAGAATACATATTTAAAAGATCATTTGCAGGAGGCCCGCTGGTTCATAAAAAGCCTGCAAAGTCGCAATGAAACCATGCTGCGTGTCGCTACCGCAATCGTCGAAAGACAGCATGCATTTCTGGATTATGGCGAAGAGGCAATGCAACCAATGGTGCTGCGGGATATCGCAGAATTGCTGGAAATGCATGAATCCACCATATCGAGGGTGACGACTCACAAGTACATGCACACGCCGCGAGGAATTTTCGAGTTCAAATACTTTTTTTCGAGTCACGTAGGTACCGCTGACGGCGGTGAATGTTCAGCCACAGCGATTCGGGCAATTATTAAAAAATTTGTCGGCGCCGAAAAACCGGAAAAACCATTAAGTGATAACAAGATTGCAATTTTGTTGGGTGACCAGGGAATTAACGTAGCCAGGAGAACCGTAGCCAAGTACAGGGAAGCGTTAAATATTCCGCCATCCAATGAACGTAAACGTCTCTTTTGAGACATTAACGATTCGCAGCGATGTGAATCCCACAGCCAAGGAGATTACAGATGCAAGTAAGTTTAAGCGGTCATCATGTAGAAATAACTGATTCCATGCGCAACTATGTGAACGAAAAAGTCGGCAGGCTAGACCGACATTTCGACCAGGCGCTGGATATCCATATTATCCTCACCGTGGAAAAACTGCGTCATAAAGCAGAAGCAACCTTACACGTCAGTGGCAACAATTTGCATGCCAACGATGTGCAGGAAGATATGTATGCCGCGATTGATGGCCTGATTGATAAACTTGATCGCCAGGGAAAGAGGCACAAGGAAAAATTGAAAAGCCACCGACCCAAGAACGCAACAGCCGAGCTGGCTTGAAAACCGATCAGGGGGAGATTACTCCCCCTTTTTTTCACCCAATACGAGATCCAATATGCTTGCATACTCGTATAAATGCACTAAGATTCGCGCATCCCATTCAGGCAACATGCATTCAAACTCGGTTCAATGACAATTTCAGCACTTTTGTCACCGCAAAGGATATTTCTAGATACCGAAATATCCAGTAAAAAAAAGCTTCTCCAGTTGATCGCAAATATCGTTGCGGATCAAGCCGGGCTGGCGGAATCCCTGATCTATAGTAACCTGCTAAATCGCGAGCGCCTGGGCAGCACCGGCCTTGGTCACGGCTTTGCGGTACCGCATGCGCGCGTGGAAAACCTGGACAAAACCATCGGTTGTCTGTTTCGGCTCAAGGAGCCGGTTAATTTTGAATCACCTGACAACCAGCCGGTTGACCTGGTATTTACCATCATCATCCCCCAGGAAGCCACCGAAGAGCACCTGATGATACTGTCCTCGCTAGCCCGCATATTTTCACAGACGGATACTTGCGAAGCGATTCGCGGGGCAACCAGCAGAGACGAAATCGCACAAATTATCAAATCGGCCGAGCAATGAGCCCGTCCCTAAAAATTCACCAGTTTCTCAACCAGTACCAACACAAGCTTAAATTAAACTTCACTTCCCGCCAGGTTGGCCTGAACCGTGAGATCCATCTGTCACGCCAGGCAGCCGACACTTTCGACGCGGCCGATTACTTCAATGTCATTCGTACATCGAGTATCGTCGTCGTTGGTTATCAGGAATCACGATACATCCACAAGCTCGACACGGACGAGCAAAGCAAATTGTTCAGAACCCTTTTCCGAGGCCCGGTATGCGTAATTATCTGCAGTCAGGGTAACCTGCTCCCGGAGTCGATGATAGAACTCTGTGAATCACGTGAAATCCCCGTGCTGCAATCAGAGCTTAGCGATTCCGAACTGCTCGAAAATACACGCTACCTGATAACGCGGGCTCTCGCCGATAATACTAACGAGCACGGCGTCTATATAGAGGTCTATAGTCTGGGCGTGTTCATCACCGGAAAAACCGCGGTAGGTAAGAGCGAACTGGCGCTGTCCCTCATCTCCCGGGGACACCGATTAATATCCGATGACGTGACTTTGTTTACCCGCAGCACCCCGGATGTGGTCGAAGGAAGTAGCCCGCAGCTACTTACCGATTTCCTCGAAGTACGTGGTCTCGGTGTTGTTAATGTTCGGGCGATGTTTGGCGCTAATGCGCTGAAGCGGAGCATGCCGCTGAGCTTAATTATCAACATGGTCGAGCTTGATCGAAACAACAGCACCGAATTTGACCGGCTGGGCAACAATCTAAAAACTCGCAGTATTCTCGGACTTGATTTCCCGGAGGTTACTCTCCCGGTTGCCCACGGCCGCAACCTTGCCGTACTGGTCGAAGCGGCGGCGCGCAACCACTTGTTGCACAACAGTGGATACAATGCCGCGCAGGATTTTATCGCTCGCCAAAACCAGGCCATTGTCCAGGATTCTGACCCTACCGACTAAGCCCATGAGGAGAACGACAAAGTGAAGCTGATAATTGTCAGCGGCCTTTCCGGATCCGGAAAAACCGTAGCCCTGCATACCCTGGAGGATGCCGGTTACTATTGTATCGATAATTTGCCACTCAGCATGCTCCCGGAACTGGTCGATAAATTGATCAACTCCTCGCCGCAGCCATATGATCTGGTGGCGATTGCAGTCGACGCCAGAAGCCGGGTTGATAACTCGGACCGATTCGAGGAAATCATGCGACTCATGGGGAAGCATCCGCTCGAGTTCAAAGTCCTGTTTCTGACCTCCGATACATCGAGGCTACTCAAACGCTTTAGCGAAACTCGCCGCAAACATCCGTTGTCGAGAGAAGGACTACCATTGGCCGACGCGATCCAGCAGGAAAAGAAACTGCTCGAAGATATACACGCAAACGCCGATATTGCTATCGACAGCTCAAACCTGAATGTGCACGAACTGCGGCAGTTAATCATTGATCGACTGGTGTCGCAATCAACTTCCGAAATGGGGATACTGATCCAGTCCTTCGGATTCAAGAACGGTGTACCCGCTGATGCCGATTTTGTATTCGATGTTCGCTGTCTGCCGAACCCCCACTGGGAAAAAGATCTAAAGCCTTTGACAGGGCGTGACCAGGCAGTCGTCGAGTACCTGCAGAATTACCCCGAAGTGGAGGAAATGTTTGCTTCAATTTATAATTTTCTGATCGACTGGATTCCACGCTTCGAAAAGGAAAATCGCAGCTACATGACAATATCGATTGGTTGCACCGGTGGTCAACACCGTTCCGTATATCTGGCCGAAAGAATCGTCGCGGCATTCAAACCGGCGCGAGACAATCTTTCCATCCGTCACCGGGATCTGTCATGAGTGTAGGTATCTTACTGGTAACGCACGAAAACATCGGGGCGCAACTCATGACTGTCTGCGATGCGATTTGTAAACAGCAGAAGACGGCAGTATCCCTGGTATCGGTGCCTGCCGATCTCAGACCCGAATTGCTGGGCAAATATGCCGATATGATCCGTACTGCCATGATCACGCAGGATAGTGACGATGGCTTGCTGGTGCTCACCGATGTGTACGGGGCGACGCCCGATAACCTGGCCAGGTATTTTAGTACAGAATGCAACGCACGAGTAGTCAGCGGGATAAACTTGCCGATGCTATTACGTGTATTAAACTACGCCGATCAATCACTGGAACAACTATGCGAAACGGCGTTAACAGGCGGTATAAAAGGGGTTCAACAGAGTAAGGAATGATTGCTGAAAATATAACCATAATAAACAAGCTCGGCCTACATGCGCGCGCTGCATCGAAGCTGGTTAACTGTGCAAGCCAGTTTGAAAGCGAGGTCTTTATTATTCGTAAAGACAATCGCATTAACGCCAAGAGCATCATGGGAGTTATGATGCTTGCCGCCAGCAAGGGCGTCGAGTTAGGGCTCGAAATCGAAGGTAACGACGAACAATCTTGTCGCGATGCCCTGGTTACCCTGATTAACGACCGCTTCGGCGAAAACGAATAACCTGGGGCCATGGTCGAAGACGATATCGAACAGCTGCGTCAGGACTTAGCGGTAGCATTAGATGCCGATGACAGCATTGAGATATCAAAAATCCTGAGCACGATCAGTGTAGCGGAAACTGCGATGCTGCTGGATTCTCTGCCGGCACAACAACGCAACTCGATCTGGCCACTGATCGAACCGGGTGAACTGGGTGCCGTGCTACTCGAAACCCAGGACGATATCAGCGATGCCAGACTGAAGTTGCTCGATGCCGAAGAAATCGCGGCCATAGTCGAAACCCTTGCGGATGTCGACGACCAGGCCGATATTATCCTCGCACTTCCGACCGACAAGCTCGTAGAAACCTTGCACACGCTGGATGCGCGCAAGCGTGAAAAGCTCGAGTCGGTGCTTTCCTACAGTGAAGATACCGCTGGCGGCCTGATGAATATCGATCAGGTCACCATCCGTGCCGACGTATCGCTCGACGTGGTATTGCGTTACCTGCGCATACGCGGCGAACTCCCCGATCATACCGATCAGCTATTTGTTACTGATCGTCACGACCATTACCTGGGAGCATTGTACCTGCGTGATCTGCTAACCAACGATCCCGATGACGAAGTCAGCACTATCATGCGTACCGATATCGATGCAATGCATGCGCATATGTCAGACACCGAGGTGGCGCGTGAATTTGAGTATTTCGATCTGATCAGTGCCCCGATCGTCGATGAGGAACATAAATTGATCGGTCGCATAACCATCGATGACGTGGTTGACGTAATTCGAGATGAAGGCGATCACTCGATCATGGGCATGGCAGGCCTGTCAGAAGAAGAAGATATGTTTTCCCCGGTTTTGACTACCTCCAAACGACGTGGCATATGGCTTGGAATAAACCTGCTGACAGCGTTTTTAGCGGCTTACGTTATCGGTTTTTTTGAGGATATTCTCGATCAGGTGGTGGCGCTCGCGATCCTGATAACGATCGTACCCAGCATGGGAGGTATTGCGGGTTCACAAACCCTGACAATCGCCATCCGCGGCCTGGCGTTAGGCCAGTTGGGAAGCTCAAATTACCGTTCGCTGATAAAAAAGGAGATTTTGGTTGGATTACTGAATGGGCTGTTATGGGCTTTGGTGGTCGCCTCATTTTCGATAGCCTGGTTTGGCAATTTTGGCATTGGCCTGGTCATCGCGTTTGCCCTGGTGGTAAACCTCGTGGCCGGTGCGCTCGCGGGAGCAGTAATACCCGTAATCTTGCGACAGATCGGCGTCGACCCGGCGATCGCGGGTGGCGTGGTATTGACGACAGTAACTGACGTCGTCGGGATTATTGCGTTTCTCGGTCTCGCCACCCTGGTACTGGGCTAGCTCGCGTATTCTCTATTTTTACGAGGGCGTCTAGATGCCGCTTTGATGGGGCGCACAACCCGATGTGCCAAAGGTAAATCGGGGGGAGGTCGATGCAGGCGTGGTTAACACTACGTCAAAATCAAGCGCAGAGAGTATGTCCCGTCACAGCGAATATATCGGTGTCCGCAGCGGCTAATGGCTCATGAACAGACGGGCTACGTCGCGCGTCCGTTGCCTGGCCATCTGGCCAATTTCGCTAATATGCTCACTATCGATATCAATTCGATGCAGCGCCACCTCGTCGATCAATAGTTCAATGCCATCCCCACTTCTGCCGATACGATGCGTGTTAACCCAGGCGTCTGCAAGGTGAATCGCGCAGGCCGCCAGTTGATATTCGTCACTCTGCCCCGGTTCATGGTGCTTACCCACCGGTTCCCAGATCGACTGCGGTAAATTCCACAACTCGAGCAAACGGGCACCGATATCAGCATGCGAATAGTCTAGTATTTCCCTCTCCATAAGAAACAGACTCTGCCCTTCGGTCTCGTGGCGCTCCAGCAACTCGCACATCAAACCAGGTAATTTCAGATACATCACCAGCCGACCGATATCGTGCAGCAGTCCGGGTATATAAAAGCCGTCGGCATTTGCTAGCCGGGCCTGCTGGCCCAGTTCGCGCGCCATGATGCCGACTGCGATGCTGTGCTCCCAGAACGTCTCCATATTCACCGTGCCCGGAGGAATTCCTTCGAAGGCCTTGACTACGGCGGTAACCAGCACCAGCTCACGAATCTGGCGCAGGCCGATGGTGCCCACCGCACGCTCGATGGTTTCGATCCTGGTCGGAAAACTGTAAAACGCGCTATTCGCCATGCGCAGCATGCGCGCGCATAGATCCGGATCGCTGCGCAACAGGTTGGCGATTACCTCCATGGTCGAGGTCGGATCAACAATAGTTTCTTCCAGTCGATAGTAAATATCAGGCAGGCTTACCAGTTTGTCGACTTCCGCAACCAATAATTCAAGACCGCCGCTACCTTGCACTGCGGAAGTACTTGCTGGAACTACACTTGCCATACCGGAACGACCTTCTAACTTGAGGGTACACAATACTTAGATCGACCGGCACCCCGGTTTCTTTAATCTATTGTGCTTGACCGAAAGTCAAGGCTTCCCTAAGGCCACAGCAATGCCGCACCATAAACGCCGCTGGCATCGCCACGCTCGGCCTGCAGGATGGGGGTTTCGACAAAATCAGAGAATACGTAGTTGCGCAGCAACCCGGGAACTTCACGATAAATCGAATCGATATTCGACATGCCTCCACCAAGCACGATCGCGTCTGGATCGAGGATATTGATCACGTGCGCCAGCGCACGGGCCATTTGATCGTGGTAGAGGTCGAGCATGGTACAGCAGGCAATGTCACCCGCAGCGGCGCCCGCGATAACATCCTGACTACTAACCGAGTTGCCCGAACGGGTTTTATAGTTGTGTGCAAAACCGGGGCCCGAAAGAAAAGTTTCGATACAGGCCGTTTTGCCGCAGTAACAGGTGGGCGCACCGTCCTCGTTGCGTTGCCAGGGTAACGGGTTATGTCCCCACTCTCCGCTTATCGAATGAGGACCATTCACCAACTTACCGTCAATCACGATGCCACCCCCGGTACCGGTACCGATGATCACACCGAAGACCACCTTATAATTCCGGGCGGCGCCACCGAGCGCTTCCGAGAGTGCGAAACAATTGGCATCATTCTCGATACGAACCTCTCGCCCAAGCCGATCTTGCAGATCGCATAGAAACGGCTGGCCGTTCATGCAAACCGTATTGGAGTTGCGCAACAATCCCGATCCCGGTGAAATCGCACCAGGAATACCGACACCGATGCTCATGTCAAACTTGAATTTAGCCTGGACGGCGTCGACCAGGTCGGCGAGCATAGTCAGAATTTCGACGTAACTGCTGGCTGGGGTAGCAACCCGTTCGCGATAAATCGTCCGTTGTTCCGGGTCCAGCACTATTACCTCGGTTTTGCTGCCACCGAGGTCGATTCCCATTTTATATCTCATCTTGAGTCCCTTGAATTGTTCCCGCTGAAATCACCCAATACAAATTTTTTATATATATTTCCGCAAAATAATATTTTTTAATTGCCATAATTTTGCGGTAAATGAAATCAATGAGCTACAAGCCTTTGCTGACGCCATTTCTAGTAGAAATAATAGACTTATCCACAGGATATTCCCCATGTCTCCACAGAACCATACACAACATAATGTACTTGACCTTCCGCCAAAACACACTATATTGTGTATCAGGTTGATTATTCACCTTTTTAACGAATAGTAAGGCTGGCTGGCTCAATCCTATCCACAATAAGTACAAATACTTGAGTTCGATAGTTATAAATTACTTTAACTGTCCGGGGGAAAGAAATAGCCATGAGTAATAAACGCGGATCACATCCGAGCATAACATCTTGAAATTACGGATCGGGCTATAAATGCAAAATATCGAATCACCCTTAACCGATACAGTCGTCGCACCCGTCGAGTCGGTAGCAGCGGTTACAGCAGACAATACCAGTGCACTCAGCAGTAAATACAACGTAGTACGCCGTAATGGCAAGTTAACCAGTTTTGACAAGGACAAGATTGCCATCGCAATGACCAAGGCATTTCTGGCTGTCGAGGGCGGACAGGCAGCAGCTTCGACCCGGGTTCATGAAACTGTCGAGCAATTGACCGACCTCGTGGTTGGGACCCTGACTCGACGTCAGCCTGATGGTGGCACCTTCCATATAGAAGATATCCAGGACCAGGTAGAACTGGCAATGATGCGCAATGGCGAACAGAAAATTGCGCGTGCTTATGTCCTTTACCGCGAAGAACGCGCGACTGCGCGAGCGCAGTGCAAGATAGATCCCCGGCAGGAAGTGCAGAATGATGAACGCATCGAGCTTAACGTAAAACTGGCAGACGGCAGTATCGTGCCGCTCGATACGAAGCGCCTGCAAATCGTCATCAGTGAAGCCTGCGAAGGTCTCGAAAGCGTCAGTGCCGAACGGGTTTTTGACGAAACCCTGAAGAACCTGTTTGATGGTGTCGCTATCAAGGATGTCAGTCCTACAGTGGTAATGAGTGCCCGTGGCCTCATCGACCGCGAACCCGAATACTCACAGGTTGCAGCACGCCTGTTACTCGACGAACTGCGTGCCGAATCATTAAGCTTTATTGGCGATGGCGAGCCGAGCGCAACCTTTACCGAAATGAGTGAACGTTACGGCAGTTATTTTGGCAGTTACATCAAGCGCGCCGTCAAGCTCGAATTACTCGACTCGGAATTACTCACATTTGACCTTGAACAACTCGGCCTGGCGCTCAAACCCGAGCGTGATCGACAGTTTACCTACCTCGGGCTACAAACCCTGTACGATCGTTACTTCATTCACCATGACGATGTACGTTTCGAATTGCCGCAGGCATTTTACATGCGTGTTGCCATGGGTCTGGCAATCAACGAAGTCCAGCGTGAAGAGCGCGCCATCGAATTTTACAACCTGCTGTCTTCCTTCGATTTCATGAGCAGCACCCCTACCCTGTTCAATTCGGGAACCCTGCGGCCACAATTGTCGAGCTGCTACCTGACCACGGTACCCGATGATCTCGATGGCATATTCAGTGCGATCAAGGATGACGCGATGCTATCGAAATTTGCCGGTGGACTGGGCAATGACTGGACGCGGGTGCGAGGCATGGGCTCACATATCAAGGGCACCAATGGTAAATCGCAAGGAGTAGTACCATTCTTGAAGGTAGCCAACGATACCGCGGTGGCGGTTAACCAGGGTGGTAAACGCAAGGGCGCGATGTGTGCCTACCTCGAAACCTGGCATCTGGATATCGAGGACTTTCTCGATCTGCGCAAAAACACCGGCGAAGAACGACGCCGCACACATGATATGAATACGGCTAACTGGATACCGGACTTATTCATGAAGCGGGTTGCCGAGGAAGGCCAGTGGACGCTTTTTTCTCCCTGTGAAGCCCCCGATTTACATGACCTCTATGGCGCTGATTTTGAAACAGTTTATGTGGCTTATGAAGAGAAAGTCGATCGCGGCGAAATCAAGTCTTTCCGCCGCATAAAGGCAATCGACCTGTGGCGCAAAATGCTCGGTATGCTATTTGAAACCGGCCATCCGTGGATGACTTTCAAGGATCCCTGCAATATCCGTTCACCGCAGCAGCATGTCGGCGTGGTGCACTCATCGAACCTGTGCACCGAGATTACCCTGAACACTTCCGATACCGAGATCGCGGTCTGTAATCTGGGTTCGGTCAACCTGCCTCAGCATGTCGACGAAAATGGCCTGAACCTGGAAAAACTCGAGCGAACCATCAATACCGCGATGCGCATGCTCGATAATGTAATTGATTACAATTACTACAGCGTACCGCAGGCTCGCACCTCCAACCTGCGTCATCGCCCGGTCGGACTCGGCATCATGGGATTCCAGGATGCGTTGTACAAGCGACATATTCCCTATGCGTCGGAAGAAGCGATCGAGTTTGCCGATGAATCGATGGAAGCAGTCAGTTACTACGCGATCCAGGCGTCGACCCATCTTGCCGAGGAACGCGGCACTTATTCCAGCTACCAGGGATCGCTATGGAGCCAGGGTATCCTGCCGATCGATTCGGTGGCAAAACTGCGTGAAACTCGCGGTGACTACCTGCAACAGGACGATAGCTCCCGCATGAACTGGGACAGTTTACGTGAGCGCGTGATGAATATCGGCATGCGTAATTCGAACACCATGGCAATTGCACCCACCGCAACCATTTCGAATATCTGTGGCGTCAGCCAGTCGATCGAACCGATTTACCAGAATCTGTTTGTCAAATCGAACCTGTCCGGTGAATTCACCGTGGTCAATCCTTACCTGGTCGATGATTTAAAGCGGCATGGCCTGTGGGACGATGTCATGGTCAACGATCTGAAGTACTACGATGGCAGCGTGCAAAGCATCGATCGGGTACCGGAAGAATTAAAGGCTATTTATTCGACCGCGTTCGAAGTCGATTCACGCTGGTTGGTCGAAGCGGGATCGCGCCGCCAGAAGTGGATCGACCAGGGGCAGTCGCTCAATCTCTACATGGCCGAACCCTCCGGTAAAAAATTGGACAACCTGTACAAACTAGCCTGGGTACGGGGCCTGAAAACAACCTATTACCTGCGTTCGCTGGGAGCGACCGCGGTTGAGAAATCCGCAACCCAGACAGCTGAACCGGCAGTCGAAGCAGAGCCAAAAGTCTGCTCAATTCTCGATCCGGATTGCGAAGCATGTCAATAACTGGCCATAGAATAATAAGCAGGAGAATAATATGTTGAACTGGGATGAACCATTAACCCCACAAGTATCGCGACCACCGGAACCGGCCATGGATGCGCCTGTGCCTGACGCAGAATCCGCGGCAATTCCTGTCGCGCGAGAGGAAAAAAGCGCTGACCAGGTAACCCGGCCTGCGCCAGTTCCAGCATCGGCCAAACCGATTAACCCTGAAGACAAACGGGTTGTAAATGGCCAGGCAGATATTAATCAGCTAGCGCCGTTCAAGTATCCCTGGGCCTGGGATTATTTCCTTAATGCCAACAAGAACCACTGGACTCCGCTCGATATCAACATGACCCAGGATGTGCATGATTACCAGCACAAACTCACCCTGGAAGAACGCCATGTGTATGAAAATGTGCTGTCTTACCTGACCACCTCGGATATTCTCGCGATGCGTAATATCGGGCTTGCCGTGATGGAGAAAATGACAGCGCCCGAATTACAGATTTATCAGGCTCGCCAGGTTTATGAGGAAGCAATGCATACCTGGACTTACCAGCATTGTATCGAAACCATCGGTCTCGACCAGGGCGAAATTTATAATCGTTATCGGGTGGTTCCGGAAATACACCACAAGATCCAGATGTGCAACCAGAGACTCGGTTCGGTACTGCGTCCCGACATCGACCTGACTGATCGCGATGAACTGGAAAACTTTGTCCTCGCCTATACCTTCTTTGCCGGCGTGTTCGAAGGCACCTGGTTTTATAACGGATTCAGCCCGATCTTCGCGTTACAACGGCGCGGACTGATGAAGGGCACCTCCGAGCAATTGCAATACATCATGCGTGACGAAGTTCTGCATGCTTCGTTCGGTATTCGGGTCTGCAAGCAGATCGTGCTGGAAGAGAATATCAAGCTCGATCCAAAAGTGATCCAGAACATGTGGGAAGAAGCCGAAGCCGCCGAAATGCAGTACGCGAAATTCCTGTTACCGGATCCGATCCTCGGCTACAGCGCTGAAGACCATATCGCGCAATTTCGCTTCATCGCCAACCGACGTGCTAACAAGCTCGACCATGCGATTCCATTCCCGGGTGCAGAAAACGCGCTACCGTGGCTGGACGAGCAGGCTAACCTGAAAAAGGAGAAAAACTTTTTTGAGACCCGCGTGACCGAGTATCAAACCGGTGGCGCCTTGAACTGGGACTAGTTTTAGACCGAATCAGAGTTACACGCGCTCTTCGGTTGTAACCTTGGGCCAGGTACCGGGATACCCCATATCCCGTTATCTGGCCTCCTTTTTTCTGGCCACGGAAAATTCTGCGTTAAATTTGACAGGTAACCGTCAGGGCCGGGTTGGCTTCAGCCGCTGTTGCGCGATTTAACTTCTTTCATGAAGCGATCCCGAATGACGACGGGATCGGTATCAATCACCGGCACTTTTATATTTCCCGATTCGCATTTGCAGACAATAATAGTCATCTGCTCGGAATCGAGAGCCGCCTGCACAGTTTCTGCCGCCTCCTGCGCCTGGCATTCGACGACATTGTCGCAACCGCAGGCGCTGGCTACCGCTGCCAGGGAAGTTTTCTTGCCCGCGTAGGTGGGCTGGTCTCCGGTTGAGCCATAGCTGCCGTTGTCGATAATCAGCAGCACGAAATTATCCGCTACATTATTGGCAATGGTCGGCAAGGTACCGAAGTTGGTTAACACCGAACCATCACCATCGATCGCAACCACTTTCTGTTTTTGTGCCAGCGCAAGCCCGAGGCCAATCGATGACGCCAGTCCCATGGTACCCAGCATGTAAAAATTACTGGGCTGATCATCGAGCAAATGGAGTTCCTGGCTTGGCAGGCCAATATTACAAACCACCAGTTGGTCGGAGATAACTGGTACAAGTGCTTTTAAAACTTCGCTGCGAATCATATCAGGCACCCTTCCAGAAACTGGCATCGGTTAATATGGCGACCGGTTTCTTGCACATGAAGCAATACTCGAGGATAGCATCGAGCTCATTCACGTCATCGCCGTGGTGAAAGTGATAAGTCGGTATATTCAATTGCGCCAACAGCGCCTTGGTATGTACCGCCATCTCGACCTGGCAGGCCACCGGTTCACCGAGTTCACCCCGATAGCTGATCAGCATCGGCAACGGGATATGGTAGTACTGAATCAGGGTAACCAGGGTATTGATGGTCACTCCGATAGCGGTATTCTGCATGATTATCGCGGATCGTTTGCCGCCCATGTAAGCGCCCGCACAGAGCCCCATACCCTCATCTTCCTTGTTGGACGGTATATGGAAAATCTCCCCGCAGTTTTCAATCTGGTCAATTACCCCTGCTAACTGCTTACAGGGCACAGTCGTTACAAACTCGACTTTGTTCTTTATCAAATCCGCAACAATTTTTTCGTTTACTGACACCTGCTGTACTCCTGCCCTGGCTTGCTAGTTATCGAGCAAGGGATGATGCCACAAATAAACTCACCGGTTTTGCATTATTAACTTCACGAGACTCTGAGCGGGGATTCGCGTTACCTGCCAGTCACCAGGGATTTGGTACCCGGGAACAGTATTCGCAGCTTCTTCGAAACACCAGGCATAAAGCCTGCTTTAGTAGCGGAACTGCCCTTCCCAGTTGTCCCGCCGATAATCGATCTCGACAATCCTGGGGACCATACGTGCCGCCATTCCCTGTGACAGGTTCTTGCCGGCGGGAAAACTGGCGGCGAACTCGCGTGGATCACAAGCCGCCGACGCGACGGGTTGAAACGCGATTTCGAGCCTGTCTCTAACAACCGTGGTGCTGAAAGCAGCCCGCTGATGAAACACCACCCTTTTCTTGACCACACAGGAGAAATAAAGCTGGAGTTCGACAATCAGCGGCTGTTGATCGCGCTGCAGAATCTGCTCGGCACGATCAGTCCAGCGGACCTCGACGTTGCGCCGGTTAATCGTTACGGTTTGTTGATGTTGAAACCTGTTGAACCAGCGATCCAGCAATCGCAGCGGGTTATCGATCGCAAAAAAACTGGCCTGTAAATTCAGCAATGACATGGTGTTAGCCTACCACCAGGCGCCAGCGTTAAGCTGAATGTCTTCCATAGTGATGCCAAGCGCCTCATCACGACACAAGAATGCCGCCAATTCGCCCAGTTCCCGCGGTTGCACCAGGCGCTGCTGGGGTTGTTGCGCAACTATTTTTGCGATCTCCTCTTCGACACTATGTCCAGCCTTGTGCGCCTGGATTTCCATACTGCTGTCGAACATTTCGGTTTGTACCCAGGTCGGACTGATCACAACCGAACTGACGCCATGTGGCGCAGCTTCAAGTGCCACCGCCCGATTCAGACCCAGCAAGCCTGACTTGGAAGCGCAGTAAGCGGCGTGATCAGCGGTTGCAGTAGTCGCTGCGGTGGAGCCTATGTTAATGATACGACCCCAGTTGCGAGCCTTCATCGCCGGCAGGCAGGCGCGAATCATACGAAACGGGCCGGAAAGATTAATATCGATGACATCGAGCCAGGATTGCTCGTCGTGCCCACAGACAAACTCATGCGCAGTCACCCCGGCTGAATTGACCAGGATATCGGCATGCCCATACCTGGCCGCCAGTGCATCGACAAACTCGGCAATGCTATCGACACTGCCTACGTCGAGCTTGTGGAAGAAGCATCTATCGCTCGCCGCTTCAAACTCCTCGACTATGGCTGCAGGCTGACGCCGCGCACCGACCGCGATGGTCGCGCCGCGTTCGGCCAGTGCAAACGCGATCGCTTTACCGATGCCGCTGAAGCCACCGGTGATTATTGCAACCCGACCATCGAGGTAACGCTCCATCGCTACCATTCACCGACGGTTGGCATCGAAACCCAGGGTTCGGCAGGCGGCAGGGGTTGACCCTTTTGCAGGAGTTCTATCGAGATATTGTCGGGGGAGCGGAAAAACGCCATGTGGCCATCCCGCGGCGGCACGTTTATGGTGATACCGGCATCGAGCATTTTCTGGCAGAGCGCGTAAACGTCATCCACCTCGTAGGCAAGATGTCCGAAATTACGTCCGCCCTGGTACACCTCGCGGTCCCAGTTATAGGTCAATTCGACCAGCGGGGCGCGCTCCGCCTTCACCTGTTCGAGATCCTCGACTGCCGCCAGGTAAACCAGCGTGAACTGGCCTTCTTCGCTTTCATACCGGTCACACTCGACCAGGCCGAGCAAATCTCGATAAAACCCCAGTGACGCTTCCAGGTCGTGCACGCGTACCATGGTATGTAGATATTTCATTGTTGGATCCGTTGTTAACTGAAGGCCGGCATTATCGCATAGCTTTAATTATCCCGGAGAAAATATATGTCACCGGGTCAATGCGTACTGGTAAGCCACAGCGGAATTCACTAACATCGATGCAAACGTTTAAGATACGAGCCATGAAATTTAATCCAAATGTTCTCGATTGCGCCGCGGCGCCAATTGCCGAAGCCTGGTCCTGGGTCAAAAATCCGGCTTCGGAAAATCTGATCGACATGTGTCAGGCCGTACCCGCGCATCTACCCCCGCAGTCTCTGCGGGACTATCTTGGCGACGCGATCAAGGCTGGCGAAGGCGCTACTTACACCGATATCCGCGGTATCCCGGCCTTGCGCGAAGCCCTGGCGGGTAATATCAGTGAACGTTACCAGGGATCCGTAAATGAAGATGACATCCTGATTACGGCAGGCTGCAACCAGGCATTTTGCTCGGTGATCGATACCCTGTGCGCGGCCGGTGACGAAGTAATCGTGCCACTACCCTGTTATTTCAATCACCAGATGTGGCTTACGGCACGAGGCGTGGTACCCCGCTACCTGTCGTTCAATGCGGAAACCGCGATGCCGGATGCAGAGGAAGCCAGGTCACTGATTGGTGAAAGCACCCGCGCGATTCTGCTGGTCACGCCGAATAATCCCAGTGGTGCGATTTACAGCCCCGAGTGCATCGAGCAATTTTTCGTACTCGCTCGCGAGCATGGCATCGCGCTCATCATCGATGAAACCTATCGCGATTTCATCGATATCAACCAGTTACCGCATCGACTTTTCTCAGCTCCGCAATGGCGTGACACGCTGGTCCATTTATACAGCTTTTCCAAGGTATTCAGCCTCACCGGTTTTCGCACCGGCGCCGTCGTCGCAGGCCAGGCATTGCTTGAACAGTTAAAAAAGGTCCAGGATTGCACCGCTATTTGTGCGCCTCATGCCGGCCAGCTCGCCGCTGTTTACGGCTTGCAGAATCTGCATGCCTGGAAACTGGAAAAGTCGGACGAACTGGCGCAGCGCGCCATTGCAATCAAACAGGCCTTCGAAGCCCCGGATTTACGCTATCGACTTATCAGCGCCGGCGCCTATTTCGCCTATATCGAGCACCCTTTCGACACCCCGGCACGCGATGTGGTCAAACGTCTGATCGAAGATCACGAAATTGTCTGCCTGCCGGGTAGTTATTTTGGCCGTGATCAGGAGCGCTTCATCCGCTTTGCCTACGCCAATGTACACGAGCGGCATTTCGACGATTTGATCTCCAGGCTGATCGCCAGCCAACCATCATGAGGTAATAGCAATGAGTGAACCGATAAAGGGCGCCTGCCTGTGCGGACGGGTGCAATACCAGGTCAGCGGACCATTCGACGCATTCCATCTCTGTCATTGCAGCCAGTGCCGTCGCTCCACCGGCAGTGCGCATGCGGCAAATATCTTCACCAGTGAAGATCGTCTCGAGTGGCTCGCAGGCGAAGAGTTCATTAAACGCTACACTCCCGACGAACCTGATGTCATTTCAAAGTGCTTTTGCACGCATTGTGGTTCACTGGTGCCCTATACCAGTCTAAAAAGTGGCAAACTGATCATTCCGGCAGGTTCTTTGAGTGCAGCCCCGGGTATCGACCCCGATGATAATATCTACTGGCGCGACCGCGCCGACTGGTACGATGCCGGCCTGAGTGCCCAACGGGTCGAACAGGCCCCCCGATGACTGAACCTTTAACCCCGAAAACAGTCGCAGACCGAATAGCAATAACAAGGGGGTCATGCATGATACGCGTGCTAGTCCTGCTGCTGGTATTTTCCGGCAGCGTCTGTGCCGTCGAACCGAAAATCGAAACCATTAGCGAAACGGAATTTGCTTTCGACATTGACGGCAGTCGTATCAGCATCGAAATCCGCGATCACGTGTTACGCGGTAAAAAGGATATTCTGCTCGACTGGGTGCTCTACTCGGCCGAAACCGTGCATCATTATTATGGCCGTTTCCCGGTCAAGAGCGTCGCTATCGAGCTACAGGTAACCGATGGCAAAGCAGTTCGGTTCGGCCAGGCATTTGGTGGCAACTCGCCGTCCATGCGTATCGTCATCGGCGAGAACGTCACCCCTGCGATGCTGCGCAGGGACTGGATCCTGGTACATGAAATGGTGCACCTGGCGATGGCCGATGTTCCCTATGCACACCGTTGGCTACTGGAAGGGCTGGCTACCTATGTCGAGTCGATTGCGCGCGCCCAGCGCGGTCATCTGAGCGAAGAATTCGTCTGGAACGGATTCATCAATCGCATGCCGCAGGGATTGCCCAAAAGCGGTGATCGCGGGCTCGATCAAACCCCGACCTGGGGACGCACCTACTGGGGCGGGGCTATTTTCTGCATGCTCGCCGACATTGAAATTCGTAATCTGACCGACAACCGCAAAAGCCTGCGCGATGCATTACGCGGGGTTCTGGACGCGGGCCTGTCGATGCACACCAGTGCCACCGTGATGCAGGTATTTGCAGCCGGCGATCGCGCCACCGGGGTTGATGTGCTGGTGCCGTTGTACCAGAAAATGAAAGCCGATCCTTATCCGATCGACCTTGATGCCCTGTGGACTTCGCTCGGGGTTGCGTTGCAAAACGATCAGGTAGTGTACGACGATAAAGCGCCGATGGCGCACCTGCGCAAACGCCTGCTAAAGTCCTAGTCGATGAATTCGAGCAGCCGTTGCCAGGCTGCCAGCTTTTGTTCGAAACTCATACCGGCATTTGCAGGACTGGTCGATGGCATGCGCAGTAACTCGATATCACGATCGTCGCCCAGTTGCGGAACTACCAGCTGTTTGAAGTACTTTTCCGAGGTCGCACCATTGAACAGGATTGCTCTTATTTCAGGATAGCGTTGCAACAGTCGCGGGAAATCATTTACCCGGGCACTGGCAGCATCTATATTCGAATCCAGGCTACCGGGCCGGTAGCAGGCCTGCAGGGTATCCCAGAGTATTAAAGGCTGCCTGGAAAGTTGATGCACTCGCTGTGTGTAGCCGGCCTGTGCATCGATGGCGAACAACGCCTGCATAATTCGCCAGAATGCATTACGTGGGTGTGCGTAGTATTGCACGGCTTCGAGCGATGCCACACCGGGCATACTGCCAAGGATTATGATACGGGGTCGCTGACCAATAATCGGTTCAAACGATTGAACCTGGTCCACGGCTTGCCTATTTTTTCATCTGATCGAAGAATTCGATGTTTGTTTTACTGCTCTGCATGCGTCCGAGCACAAACTCCATGGCTTCGATTTCATCCATCGAATGCAGAAACTTGCGCAGTATCCAGACTTTTTGTAATTCTTCCTGGTCCATCAACAATTCCTCACGACGCGTACCCGAACGATTGATATTGATTGACGGGAACACGCGTTTCTCGGCGATACGCCGATCCAGGTGAATTTCCATGTTACCGGTACCCTTGAACTCCTCGTAGATGACTTCGTCCATTTTGGAACCGGTTTCGATCAGTGCGGTGGCAAGAATCGTCAGGCTACCACCTTCCTCGATATTACGTGCCGCGCCGAAGAAACGTTTCGGACGATGCAGCGCATGTGCATCGACACCACCGGTCAAGACCTTGCCCGAGGAGGGTATCGTGGTGTTATAGGCACGCGCCAGGCGCGTAATCGAATCCAGCAGGATAACAACGTCACGCTTGTGCTCTACCAGACGCTTGGCTTTTTCGATGACCATTTCCGCGACCTGCACGTGGCGACTGGCAGGTTCATCAAAGGTCGACGCAACCACTTCACCCTTAACCATGCGCGCCATCTCGGTTACCTCTTCAGGGCGCTCGTCGATGAGCAACACGATCAGGTAACATTCAGGGTGGTTGCTGGCGATGCTTTGCGCAATATTCTGCAGCATCAGGGTCTTACCCGCTTTCGGTGGCGAGACCACCAGCCCGCGCTGACCCTTGCCGATCGGCGATACCATGTCGATGATACGCGCGGTTATGTCCTCGGTACTGCCATTGCCGCGTTCGAGCGGCATGCGACTGTTGGGATGCAACGGCGTCAGGTTTTCAAACAATACCTTGTGTTTGACATTTTCAGGCAGATCAAAATTAATTTCATCGACTTTGAGTAACGCGAAATAACGCTCGTTATCCTTGGGCGGTCGAATTTTGCCACTGACGGTATCACCGGTGCGCAGGTTAAAACGCCTGATCTGGCTTGGGGACACATAAATATCGTCAGGCCCGGCAAGATAGGAACTATCTGCAGAACGCAAAAACCCGAATCCATCCTGCAGAATTTCCAGCACCCCTTCGCTGAAGATATCTTCGCCCTTCTTGGCCTGGGATTTGAGAATGCTAAAGATGATGTCCTGCCGACGCATCCGCGCCGAATGGTCACCACCCATGGATTTTAATGTTTCAATCAGGTCGGGTACGGAATGTTGCTTCAGCTCATTTAGATTCATATTAGGGATGCACTAGATGCAGGGTTGGGGGATAAAGACGTAAGAACGGCCTATGAGTAGTGATGGGAAAAATTATTTGGTTTTTTGTTCAGGTGCGCCGCGGAGATACGGCAACGATTAGATAAAGGTTAGCACAGTAATTCTGGGTCGTCTACCTCAATCAACGACCCTTTTTCAATCAATTTTCAGGTAATACCCGGCTCAGATATTGCTGTCAAGAAATGCCGTTAACTGGGACTTTGACAGCGCGCCGACCTTGGTAGCCTCGACTGCGCCACCCTTGAACAGCATGAGTGTCGGGATGCCACGAATGCCGTACTTCGGTGGAGTGTTGGCATTATCGTCTATGTTCAGCTTCGCCACCGTCAACCGACCATCATACTCATCGGCGATTTCTTCGAGGATCGGTGCAATCATTTTGCAGGGGCCGCACCATTCCGCCCAATAGTCAACCAGCACCGGGTGTTCCGACTGTAATACATCGGATTCGAAACTTTCGTCAGAAAGGTAAACTATTTTTTCACTCACGCTTTTCTCCAGCCCCATGGCGTATTTCAGGTAGAACGACAATTTAGTCGTATCAGAATTAACTGTCAATTATACATTCGAGGTGGCAAAAACCCCACAGGCTTTTCCACCGCAGGCTTGTAATATGGGGCCAGGAATCCTGTTTTCAAATCGCAGCGCAGGTTTTTATGCAATTTGATACCATAGACCGCTTAAACTTCGATCATACGAGAATTAACGATAGCATGGGGCAACAACATTTAACCGAGCGGCAATTCAGCTCACTGGAGCTGGATCAGCGTTTACTGGACGCACTGGACAGGCTTGGCTTTCACTACTGCACACCAATTCAGGACCAATCGCTACCTTTGTTACTGTCTGGTAAGGATGTTTCCGGCCAGGCGCAAACAGGTACCGGCAAAACGCTGGCCTTCCTGCTCGCCTGCGCGCAGAGAATTCTGCACTCGGAGCAGCCGGCTACGGCCGCGGGCAAACCGCGCACGCTGATTCTGGCTCCGACCCGCGAACTGGCGATACAGATCCATAAAGACGCCGCAGCACTGTTGGTCGACTTACCGCTCAAGCTGGCGATCTGTTATGGCGGCAAAGCCTACGAGCAGCAGAAAAGGCAGTTTGATCAGCCAGTTGATATCCTTATCGGCACACCGGGGCGCCTGATCGACTTCTTCAAGCAGAAACTCTACGATTTCAAGTCGATAGAGGCGATGGTGCTGGATGAAGCCGATCGCATGTTTGACATGGGATTCATTCAGGACGTGCGCTTCATGTTGCGTCGGCTGCCCGTTCCCGAAAAACGGCTCAACATGCTGTTTTCGGCAACCATGGCGCAAAAAGTCATGGAACTCGCTTACGAACACATGAATAAGGCGCAGTTGATCAAAATCGACTCCGACTCTCCCGCGGTGGACCGTATCGAACAAAGCGTTTACCACCCTGCCAACCATGAAAAAATCCCGTTGTTGCTGGGCCTGATGAAAAAATTGCAACCACAGCGCAGCATCATCTTCGCCAACACCAAGCACGCCACGATTCGCATCTGGGAGTACCTGCAGGGCAACGGTCTGTCGGCAGCTATCATTTCCGGCGATATCCACCAGAATAAGCGCGAACAGCTACTGAAAAAATTCCATGATAATGAATACGCGATCCTGGTCGCCACCGACGTTGCCTCGCGCGGCTTGCATATTCCAGATGTAACCCACGTTTTCAATTATGATCTGCCTGAACTGGGCGAGGATTATGTACATCGCATCGGTCGTACCGCGCGAGCCGGTAAATCGGGCGCTGCCATCAGTTTTGCCTGCGAAGATTACGCCATGAATCTAATCGATATCGAGTCCTATACTCGACGCACGATACCAACCATGCCGATCAGCAACGACTTGCTGATCACCCCCAAACCGCCGGTAAAAATGAAAGGCGGTCGGATAAAACCTGCCGGTGGCAGAAAACCCCAGAAGCCGGGGCACAGGAAAGGGCCTCCAAGGCATCACCATCAACGCAATAAAAAAGCAGTATGAACGAGCAGCGCAAAGCATTACTCCTCGGCGGCAGCGGATTTATCGGCAAGCAACTTGCGTTTGCGCTCGCTAACCGGGGCTGGAAGGTCACCGTTCCGAGCCGGCGTCCACACCGCAATCGATCCTTGCTGGTGCATCCGAATATCAGCCTGTTACAGGCCGACATTATCGACCCGGGCGGTTTGCAAGAACTCTGTGCCGGCCAGCAAGTCGTCATCAACCTGGTCGGAATACTACACGAAAGGCGCAAGGGGGATTTTCGCCGTTTCCACGTCGATTTCATCAAGTCCGTGGTCGAGGCCTGCAGCCAGACCGGGATCAAGCGCCTGCTGCATGTCAGCGCGCTCGGCGCCGATCAGGCGACCGGCAGCAGCCTTTATCTTCGCTCCAAGGGTGAAGCCGAGAATCTGTTGCATACCTTTGGCCAACGTGGCCTGCAAGTCACCAGCTTCCAACCATCGGTGGTGTTTGGCAGGGAAGACAATTTTATTAACCGCTTTGCCGGTATCCTGAGCTGGTATGCCGGTTACTTTCCGCTTGCCTGCGCCGACAGCAAACTGGCGCCGGTCTATGTCGGTGACCTGGTCAAGAGAATTGTCTCGGCGATTGATAATAAAGACAGCTTTTCCAGACGTTATCCGGTGTGTGGACCCGAGGTGTTTACCCTGCGTCAAATTCTGGAATTGATCATCGAAACCCTGCAGCTGCCTGTGCGTGTGATGCCGCTGGGTAAAGGCCTGTCACAGCTGCAGGCGTTAGTGCTGCAAAATCTTCCGGGCAAGTTATTTACCATGGATAATTATCGCTCACTGCAAACCGACAACATATGCACTGACGGTGATCTTTGCACAACCAGCCTGCGCCAGTATGTTCACGGATTGTCGGCAATGTTTGGCAACAAGCGAAATTACGACCGCTTCCGCAAAGACTATACCCAGGTCGAAAATCCAGAGGATCATACGTGAAGCTATACCGCGTCGGTGGTTGTGTACGCGACCGCCTCCTCGGAATACCTGTTAACGATATCGACTGGGTGGTAACAGGCGCCACGACAGCACAAATGCTGGCCGCTGGATACAAATCAATAGGCAGGGATTTCCCGGTATTCCTGCACCCCGAGAGTAAACAGGAATATGCACTCGCCCGTAGCGAGCGTAAAACCGGTCCCGGGTACCGGGGTTTCGAAATCAGCGCAGATCCTGCAACCACCATAGAACAGGATTTGATGCGTCGTGACTTGACCATCAACGCCATCGCCGAAGACGACCAGGGAAATATTATTGACCCCTATGATGGTCGACAGGACATCGAGGCGCGCAAGTTGCGGCATGTGTCCGCCGCGTTTGTCGAAGACCCTGTCCGTGTACTGCGGGTCGCTCGCTTCGCGGCGCGATTTCACAAACTGGGCTTCACCCTGGCCCCGGAAACCCGCGACCTGATCTACCAGATGGGCCAGTCAGGCGAACTGGCTGCGCTGGTCGCGGAACGGGTATGGTCCGAATTATCGCGCGCCCTCGATGAAGACGATCCTGCCATCTTCTTCGCTACCCTGCGAGAATGCGAAGTGCTGGCGTTGCTGTTTCCCGAAATTGATGCCCTTTACGGGGTTCCGCAAACCGCCAGATACCATCCGGAAATCGACACCGGCCTTCATGTCATGATGGCGTTGCAAAAAAGCGCCGAGCTGGGTCATGACAACGAAATCCGGTTTGCGGTACTAATGCACGATCTTGGCAAGGCAACCACACCCGTCTCGATATTGCCCTCACACCATGGGCACGAAACGCGTGGCAAGAAACTGGTGAAGGCTTTCTGCGAGCATTGGCGGGTGCCCAGGGCGCATACCGAGCTGGCGCTGATTACGACTGAATTTCATACCCTGGTACATCGCGCACTGGAACTGAAACCTTCGACCCTGTTGAAGCTCTTTGTGAGTGCCGACAGTATGCGCAAGCCTGAACGATTTCAGAAAATGCTCGATGCCTGTCTGGCTGATGTGCGCGGGCGCAAGGGACTTGCAGACGAAGCCTATCCCCAGGCAGATTTTCTGGCACGGCTTGCACTCAAACTGCGACAACTCGATTTAACCGAAATCCAGCAACAGGGCCTGACCGGTAAGGCCATGGGACAGGCGATTCAGGCAGCGCGACTGGATTTAATCAGGCAGGAGAAAGCGCTAGCGCAGCCACAACAGGGCTAGTTTGCTGTCGACAAATCTTAGTAAGCGCGGCAGGGGTGAAAAATACAGCAGGATCCCGGCCATTGTCCCTCCTGCATTAGCCAGCACATCACCCCACTCGGCGTAACGATGAGCCGTCATGCCCTGCAACAACTCGATTAACATTCCGTAGGCAATCAGACCGATGATAGTCCAGCCCAGGCTGACCCGGTTAGTAGCTAACAGGCCGAACCAGCCGCCCAGGATAAAATAGGTGACCAGGTGTGAAAATTTATCGTTGACGCCTACGTCGGGTACCGGCATCAATGAGACAGCGCCAACCAACAACAACATGACCCCGCCCAGCAGGTACCAGAGTCTTACCAGTTTCAAACTGGGCGTCGATGCCGGGTTTTCAGCAGATGGCGTCATCAACCAACGTACCTAGCTCAGCAACGCCAGAATCACCACGCCAAGCAGCACGCGGTAAATCACAAACGGTAACATGCCGACCCGATCGACGAGACGCAGAAAAAAATGGATGCAAACTCCGGCACTGATCGCCGCTACGATCGCGCCCAACATCAGATCAAGCCACCCTATCGGGTGCACTTCGGTCACCATGCGCACTGTCTGTAATACCCCACTGGCAAAAATAACCGGCATGGCGAGCAAAAATGAAAAGCGTGCGGCCGCCTTGCGGGTCAGCCCAAGAAAGAGTCCCAGCGTGATCGTGATCCCGGAGCGCGAGGTACCCGGAATCAACGACAGCACCTGGCAGCAACCGATAATCAACACATCCTTTAGATTTAACTGGAACTCGGTTCGGGTTCGCAGCGCGCGCGCATCGGCCAGCCACAACAGCAAACCGAACCCGATTGACGCCAGGGCAACAATCCACGGGGTGCGCAGTTTTTCCTCGATTGGCCCCTGCAACATGAAACCAACCAATACCGCCGGCAAGGTACCGATGATGACCCACCAGGCAAGTAAACTGTCCTGATCGGCTTCGCCGCCAGCCAGCGAGCACAACCAGGATTTGAGCATGCTTCTTACTTCGACCCGAAAATAATAAAGCACCGCAGCCAGCGATCCTATGTGCACCGCCACGTCGAATACCAGCCCATGTTCGGTCCAGTCCAACAGCTGCGGCACCAACACCAGATGCGCCGAACTCGAAATAGGCAAAAATTCGGTAAGCCCCTGCACCAGCGCGAGAATTACAATTTCCAGGCTATCCATAGGCCCCTTCCCGCTGCATCGCCGGCATTACCAGCGCCAGGTTTTTCTGCATTGCCAGCACTTTGAACTTCTCCCCCATTTCCTGTGGCAGGCTGAGGGTTTGCACCTGCTGGGACACCGCCAGTTGCACGACAGTGTCACTATCGCGGGACAGTCGTTGCGCCTCCTCGAGCAAACCATTGGCGAGCAAAAACTGCCCCTGTGGCACCAGGCCCGTGAGTTCAAATCCAGCGTTCTCGGCGGCATCGGCACAGGCATCAAAATCCACAAACGCGGTGATATCCTGTAACCCGGGATAAATCAGCGGGTCGCTGTGCACTCGGTGCCGATAATGACAGGTCAGGCTGCCGCGACTGCGTGCAGGATGATAGTAATGCGCCCGCTCATAGCCGTAATCGATGATCAGCACCACGGCACGTTTACAACTTTCCGCGAGGGCGTTAAACCAGGCTGTGTAATTCAAATTCAATTCACTACAGTAGTTATCGGGAAGCTCTCCCAGTCGCGCCTCGATAGATCGGATCGCGTCCAGCGCAGGCTTGCCTGGCGCGAACGTCTGCCAGGTAAAACTCTGTCCATCGTAGCCGACCCCAAGTTCCATCCAGTCACCCTGTTTCTGCAAGATATGCACCGGCATAGCGTCGAGCACTTCATTGGCGAGCACGATACCATCAAAATCCATCGGCAGACTGCTTAACCAGTCAATTTTGTGAAACAGTTCCGCCGACAGCTGGGCACGCAGATACCGCTGTTGCCTTTGCTTTAGTTCGGCACTCAAATCGAGAATATGGTAGTGCTCGAGACCTGGCGACGAATTCAGAATCTGCGCGCATAGCCTGCCGCTACCGGCGCCAAACTCGAGAATCCTCGCATTACATCCCTGTGTAACCAGCGCGTTCACTTGTTGCGCCAGGCAGAATCCGAACATAGGTGATATTTCAGGAGCAGTCACAAAATCACCCTGTGCGCCAAACTTGGGAGTCGCCGCCGAATAATACCCGAGCCCTGGCTCATACAGTGCCATGTGCATGTACTCGTCAAATCCGATCAACCCATCCCGCTGATCGATTCTGGCAATGATTGCCTGCACCAGTCGGGTGCTATGTGCAACTGCAGTTTCATCGGGCGGTGGCAATTCCAGTCCCTGCGAGTTGAATTCGGTCGGCACTACAGTGTTACTCCATGATT